>Ga0105240_10000792_pt1 | contig 57279 bp, 44 predicted proteins | sample KBSC54metaG_FD_80426 | JGI IMG/M metagenome (GOLD analysis project Ga0105240, IMG submission 80426) | Corn rhizosphere microbial communities from Kellogg Biological Station, Michigan, USA - KBS C5-4 metaG | ecosystem: Host-associated > Plants > Roots > Rhizosphere > Soil | place: Michigan, USA... | reverse complement strand
TGGTGATGCCGCGGATGTTGATTTGCGGACCCAGTACGCCGGTGGAGACCTGGACGCCAGGGGAGACGTTCGCCAGCGCAAGAACGTCGACGACGCCTTGTTTCTCCAGCTCCTCGCCCGTCACCGCGGTAACGGCGATCGGCACCGATTGGAGGTTCTCCGACCGCTTCTGTGCGGTCACCACGATCTCCTCCAACGCGCCGGTGTCAGAACTTTGCGCGAGTGCGCCACCCACCGGCGCCAGTACGCCTGTGAATAACGCCAACAGTCTCGATTGACGCATGCATTACCCCCCTCTTGTCGTGCTGATGCGCTGTTTGGGTCAGCTTGATCCGGCATGACCACGTTGTCAATATTTTCTGACAACGTAGTCATATCCAGACGACGATAGCGGGGTCCACGTCTAAATTCGGATTTTTTTGACTGTAGGTAGCCAACTTGCCGCCAATAGGCTATTTTTGCGGAACTGTTGGGTAATTAATCGAAATATTTCGATCTTGAGACCCCAGAGCGAGCCCTCTCACGACCGGTTTCTCCCTACGCCGCCACGCCGGCGGCCCGCCGTCGCGCGCGCGGAAAAGATTCTGGATGCGTTGGATCGGCTACTGCGCCGGCGTGAAATCGATGCGATCGGCCTGCCTGCCATCGCGCGTGAGGCGCAGATACCGCTGTCGAGCATCTATCATCTGTTTCCCACCGTCGAAGCGGCTTACATCGGGCTGATCCGTCGCTACAACGTGCTGATGGACCGTGATCTGGAGCCGGTCATCCGTGGCTCGACCTCCACGGGATGGCAGGATCTGGCACGGGCGCTGCTCGCCGCGGCACGGGCCTTCTATGCCCAACATCCCGTCGTCGCGCGCCTGGCGCTGGGGCCCATCACACATCAGGCGGCACGCGCCAGCGACGATTCGCACATCGCCGAGCTTGCGACGCGTTTTGCTGCGGAGGTTCACCGGCGCTTCCACGCCCCCCGGACGACAGCGCTCGAGCAGCGCTTCGCCATCGCGATGGCCATCAGTGACCGTGTCTGGTCGCTGGGACTTACGGAAGACGGTACGATCCCGGACTTTCTCTTCGAGGAGTCGGTGCGGGCGGTGTTGGGTTATCTCGGACACTATCTGCCATCGTGTCTGGAGTTGAGATCGGAGATCGCTGCATGAGGGGGATTCTCGGCGCCGCGTTGAGCCTGCTCCTCGCGGCCTGCGGGGCAGCGTCGGCCCCGGACCGTACGACCCTCGCTGCCGCGGCGGCCCAACTCCTGCCTGCCGATGCTCAATTAGCCGACCTTTACACGCATGCGTGCCGCAATTGTCACGCGAATGCCGCTTCAGGGGCCCCACTCACCGGTGACCGGGAGGCCTGGCGCGATCGTTGGCGCAAGGGTCCGGACGTGTTGCTCAGGAACACCCTGCAGGGCTTCAACGGCATGCCGGCGGGCGGTCAGTGCGCACGATGCACCCTGCCGGACTACACAGCGCTGATCCGTTTCATGTCCGACGGGGAGCATCAATGAACCTGACGAGGCGACGTGCTCTGCTGGGTACAACGGCGGTAGCGGTCGCCGCGGGCACGGGAGTGACATGGCGACAGCACCGGCTCGACCGGGAGCCGCCCTCGCCGCCGCTGGTCGACTCGAGCCAACATCTCCTGTGGCGTAACTGGTCTGGAATCCAATCCGCCTATCCGGCGCAGCGCCTCGGGCCCCGCTCGGAGGAAGAGGTGCTCGCAGCGGTGCGCTTCGCGGCGGCACCTGTACGACCGGTGGGGGCCGGACACTCGTTCACTCCTCTCATACCAACAGACGGGACGTTGCTGTCACTGGACGGACTGACGGGAATCGTCAGCCACGACGCGGCTTCGTGTCGCGCCAACATCTGGGGTGGAACCCGGCTCGAAGAGTTGGGTCCTGCCCTGTCGGCACTCGGGCAATGCATGCCCAACCTGCCGGACATCAACAAGCAGTCGTTGGCCGGTGCGTTGGCTACGGCAACTCATGGTAGCGGCGCGTTGTCGCCCGCGTTGCATGCGCGGGTCACGGCATTTCGACTGGCTACACCCGCGGCTGGAATCCTGGATTGCAGCAGGGACCAGAACTCGGATGTGTTTGATGCGGCCCGGGTGGGGCTCGGCGCTTTTGGCGTCATGACACAGGTCACGTTGCAGAACGTACCTGCTGAACGGCTCTACAAGCGTGTCGAGTTACGCCCGACTCCCGAGGTTCTGGAGGCTTGGCCTCACATACGAGACACCCATGACGCAGCGGAGCTGTTCGTCCTGCCGTTCACCGGCATGTCGGCGGTGGTCACTCACGACAAGACGACGTTACCCGTGCGGTCGTTGGGCACTTCGCGCGATAACGAGGTTCTCCTGGATCTGAAGCGATTGCGGGACTGGGCCGGATTCTGGCCCGGATTGCGCCGTCACCTGGCGCAGTGGGCGATGGCCGGCCAGCAGCCGGAGGAGTCGGTCGAGGAGTCGTGGAAGCTGCTCTCCAACGAGCGTGACGTCCGCTTCAACGAGATGGAATACCACCTGCCGATAGATGAGCAGAGTGCTGCGCTCCGTGCAGTACTCGAAGTCATTGAAACAAACCGGCATGACGTGTTCTTCCCAATCGAAGTCCGCTCCGTGGCGGGCGACGACGCCTGGCTGTCGCCGTTCTACGAGCGCGACTGTGGCTCGCTGGCCCTCCATGCCTACTACAAGGACGATTATCGTTTTCTGTTTGATCTGATCGAGCCGATCCTGCGCCGGCATGGCGGACGGCCCCACTGGGGGAAACTTCACTCCTTGTCGTCCCGGGAGTTGGCTCCGCTCTACCCGCGTTGGTCGCAAGCCCTGGAAATCAGGGCAACACTCGACCCCGACGGACGACTGCTGAACCCCTATCTGGAAGGCCTGTTCGGCCGTGGTTGACCCGGTGCCCCGGCGTTGGACACGACGTTCGGTGGCCGCCGGTACGATGATCCTTGCGGGCGGAGCTCTGCTCTGGGCCCGCAAAGGTGATCACGGGGGGCCGCATAACGCCTATTTCAGCCGACTGTCGCGAGCGCTGGCGGCCGCGGGTATCGCGCATCCGGTGTTGGTCATTGACCGCGAGCGTCTGCGGGCAAACATTGCCGCGGTTCGCGCTACGCTTGCCGGCACTCGACTCGCAGTCCGCGTCGTGGCGAAGTCACTGCCGGCCATCGACCTGTTGAATACCGTGGCGAGCGGGCTTCAGACGCACCGATTCATGGTCTTCAATGGGCCGATGCTGCTGGAAACACTCAACCGGCGAGCGGACGCGGACCTGTTGCTCGGCAAACCGCTGGCGGCGAAGGAGGTTGCGCAGACCCTGGATGCGGTGCTGCCTTTGCTCGCCGGCCGGCCTGGTCCGAAGTGGCTCGCGGATACGGGTGAACGCCTCGACCAATATGAGGCCCTTGGCAAGGCCCGGGGTGTGAGATTGCCTGTAGTGTTGGAAGTCGACGTTGGCTTGCACCGGGGTGGGTTCGCAGATCCCGCATCGATCGACGCGGCGCTGAGCAAGATGAGCGGCTCAAAGGGCCTCGAATTCGCGGGACTCATGGGGTATGACCCGCACGTGCCTAAAATGCCCAGCCCACAACACGCCTATCGTTCAGTGCTCGCCGCGTACGGTGCCGCTATCGATGTGGTTCGGGAGCGTCTCGGGAGTGATACGCTGGCGCGTGCAACACTCAACACTGCGGGGAGTCCCACTTATCGGCTCCATGTCGACGACACACTCGCCAACGAGGTGGCCATCGGGTCGGCCTTTGTCAAACCGAAGGACTTCGATCTGGACACGCTCTCGCATCACGTGCCCGCGGCGTTCATTGCAACACCCGTCCTGAAGGCGCTCGACCCGTTCGCCATACCTGGCCTCGAGGCGGCCGGGCCCCTGCTCAGATTCCTCGATGCCAACACGGTGCGCGCCTTCTTCATCCACGGCGGTCATTGGCTGGCGGAGCCCGAATCGCCCCCGGGCCTGGAGTACAGTCGCCTCTACGGACGCTCGAGCAACCAGGAGTTGCTGACGGGCTCGCGCTCGATCGACTTGAAGCCCGACGATTATGTGTTCCTGCGACCCACGCAGAGCGAGGCGGTGTTGCTGCAGTTTGGTGACCTGGTGGTCTATGAGGAAGGCGCCGTCACCGAACGGTGGCCGGTGTTCGGAGTGTCGGCTTGACCGTGTGAAACGCCGGGGAAATCGCTCGTCATACAGGTCGATCCCGGTCCGACTTCTGGATGGACGCTGAAGGCGAGGCGGCGTTATCCTCCCCCTTTCTCCAACATAGGGCGACGATCGTGAGTCTCACATTTTACTACGCGCCGATGAGTACTGCCTCGATCACCAGTACCGTACTGGAGGAGCTGGGCGTACCTTACGAGAAAGTCAAAGTCGACATCCGCAATGGTGAGTCGCATAAGCCGGAGTTTCTGCGCTTGAACCCGAACGGCAAGGTGCCGTTGATTGTTCATGACGGCACGCCGATCTGGGAGTCTGCGGCCATTACGCTCTATCTGGGTGAGGTGTTCGGAGTCGACAAGGGTCTTTATCCGGCTCCAGGGCCCGAGCGTGGCGAGGCGATGAAGTGGATCATCTGGACGAATGTGACATTGGGCGAGGCGGTGTCGCGCTGGTTTCGTAACACCAGTGATTGGACTCCGGCTGAGCAGCACAACGCCAGGACGGCCGAGGTTGCGAAGGCGGACATCCAGAACTGCCTGCGGATCCTCGATGAGGCGCTGGCCGGCAAACAGTTTCTGCTAGGCGGATACACACTGGTGGACTCACATCTGAGCTCGCTCACGGGTTGGTTGCGATCCATGACCGACCTCTCACCCTACGCGAACCTCAACGGGTGGAGCAGCCGGTGCGCAGCGCGACCGGCCCACGCGCGGGCGGCGGCGATCGGGTAAGCGGAGTCGATGTCCAGGGGTGCGGGCGTTGGACCCTGTCACCCCTTGGAAAGCACCTCGAGCACCCGCTCCAGAATTTTGCCCGCGCGCCGCAGGTCCGATTCTCCAATCACTGCCCCGAGCGCATCAGCCCAAGGCTGCTGAGCGGACTGGATCGCCCGCAGGGCGGCACGCCCCGCCGGCGCAAGCCGCAACAGCTTGGCGCGCCTGTGCGCCGGGTTGTCCTCGTAGAGTGTCAGCCCTTCCTGCGTGAGCGCATCGGCGATGCGTTGCACGCTTTGCCGGGCCAATCCCAGCATGCGCGCAATCTCCGCCACCGAGGCAGGCTCGACATCGATCGATGCGAGCACCTGCCAGCGTGCGCTGGTTTGTCCCGCGGGCCTGGCCAATTCATCGCCGGCGGCCGCGAGATAGCCGCCAACCCGAAGAATCAGTATGGCAAGCCCGCTGAAGGCGTCGCCCGCCGCTGTCCGGGGTGCGGGGGCGGGGGGCATGTTGACAGCATCCTGTCTATTTCGTAAGCTTCTGGACATGACAGCATACTGTCATAAAGGCCGTCCCAAGAGAAGCCCGACACTTTAAGGAGAGCCACCCGATGTTGAAAACCTACCAGGGCAGTTGCCATTGCGGAGAGATCCGTTACGAAGTCGACCTGGACCTGGCCCGGGGCACCGGTCGGTGCAACTGCACTTTTTGTATGAAAACCCGGGCCTGGGCAGCCTTCGTCAAACCGGATGCCTTCCGACTGGCGGCCGGATCGGGCCAGGGCGTGGGCTACAACAAACATGCCGAAGCGCCCGTGAAGTATCACTGCGCGCGCTGTGGCGTCCTGACGTACGCCCGAGGCAACGCGGACTACATGGGCGGGCCGTTCGTATCGGTGTTTGTCGCAACCCTGGATGATGTCTCGCCGGAGGAACTGCTCAGCGGTCCGATACGCTACTCGGATGGGCTCCACAACAACTGGTCGAATCCCCCGCCTGACATCCGACACCTCTAGAAGCACCGGCCGGCGACCCCCAGGCGCGAGTGTGACCCCGCGCCTTGGAAGGGGGAATGGAGATCGCCGGCCGGCCGCGGTCCCGTTGAGCGCTAACCTGGCACGGTCGACAGTCATTGTCGCGCCGTCAACACGCGACTGACCAATACGAAAATCCCCTCGAGCCATACCACGGGTGGCATACCCTTTTCCCGGGCACTCCCCGTTTTTGCGGAAAACGGATGCGCGGCTCCCAGCTTAAGATACGCGTTGCGAGCCCCCCTGTGGGGATTTACCGGTGAACACAGATGCCCAGAAAGAGCCTGCCCCGACGCGACGACATCGAGGGATACCAGGCCCCTGCCCTCACAAAAGGCCTGCGCGTACTCGAATTTCTCGCCGGCCAGACCGAGCCCTACGCCGTCTCCGAGCTCGCGCGCGCCCTGGGAAAATCGCGTAACGAGATCTACCGCATGGTCATGGTGCTCGAGCAACTGGGCTACCTGACACGCACCGAAGCGGACCGTTTTGCGCTGACCCGCAAACTGTTCGATATAGCAATGCGAGCGCCCCCACAGCGCAATCTCCTGGTGCATGCCTTACCGGAAATGCAACGCCTGGCCGAGGCCACTTCCCAAAGCTGCCACCTGTCCGTTGCCAGCGGATCCGACATCGTGGTCGTGGCGCGCGTGGAAAGCCCCGATACCGAAGTATTCTCGGTGCGGGTTGGTCATCGCCGCCCTCTGAATCAATCCGCCTCAGGCCCGGTGCTGTTTGCCTATCAGACCGCTGCCCGCAGGGCCGCCTGGCAGGCGATGCTGGCCTCCGCCAAGGACCGCAAGCTCTGGTCGGCGATCGAGCGCGATGTCCAGTCCATCCGCGAGAACGGGTTCTATCTCACCCCCAGCAAATACGTGCAAGCCGTGACCGATGTCGCCGCCCCGATCACCGAAGGCAGGAGCGAGATTGCGATCGCGGTACTCGTCATGCCCTACATCGGCGGCAGCTCCGCCAGGCTGAGTTTGGCGCAAGCCGCCAACGTCACGCATCAGGCAGCTCGCCGCATCAGCGATGAGCTTTAGTATGAAACGCACATCCTGTGCCTGGCTATTCACTCGTACCGTTGCGCGGATGCCGGATAAGTGGTTTCATTAGTGATCAAACGGCCCGTATACGAGCAGGGCAGGTTCGCAATTTGGACGGGAGTCCAAGGCGAGGGAGGGGGTGGCAATGAGCTCGAGATCCTGTTCCCTGATGCGCTCCCGGCTGAACATCAGGCAGCTTGCGCTTCTGGCCCACCTGGCCGAGGAGCGCTGCGTGATGCGCGCCGCCGCGGCGGTTGGTATGACTCAACCGGCCGCTTCCAGACTGTTGCGTGAAATTGAAGACACGCTGCAGGTTCGGCTTTTCGAGCGTCATGCCCGCGGGATCGTGCCCACCTCCAGCGGCGAGATTCTCGCCCGCCATGCCCGCTCCATCATTTCCGAAATCAACCTGGCCCAACAGGAAATCGCGACCCTGAAGTCCGGGCTGTCAGGACAGGCCTCACTCGGTACCGTGACCACGCCCGCGGCGAACCTCGTACCGGCCGCGATCGTCCTGCTCAAACAAAAGCACCCCGGCTTGTTGGTGAGCGTGGAGCTCGACCACAGCCGGCCCCTGGTGGAGAAGCTCCGGCAGGGACAACTCGATGTCGTGGTGGCGCGGATCCTGGATGCCGCTGAGGCCGATGAGCTGCAATTCGAGCCGTTGAGCGATGAGCAACACGCGGTGCTCGTGGGCAGTCAACATCCCCTGGCCGGAAAAACCGGCTCCAGACTGGAGGAGCTCATGGAGTATCCCTGGGTACTGCCTCCGCCGGGTAGCGTGTTGCACGAACGGCTGCTCGGACTGTTCCTGCAACGAGGCCTGGCTGCTCCGGCGAACGTCATTCAAACCCAGTCCCTGCAGATGATCACGCACCTGTTGCAGACGACGCACGCCGTCGCGGTGCTACAACACGAGGCCGTGCGGTCGCTGTGCGAGTCGCGCCTGCTGGCCGTGCTCATCGAGGATCTCGGGTTGCACATCGGGTGTTTCGGCCTCATCACCCGCAAGGGCCGCAAGCTGTCGCCCGGCGGGCGCGTGCTGTTGGAATGTCTGCGCACGGCGGCGGGGCTTTTCTATGATCGTGAAGGCGATGCCGCGCCTCCTCCCATGATGAAATCACCGCGGCGCGCGGCGGCGCACGCTTGAAACGACTTGGCTGTCACCGCGCGAATCAGACGCCGCCCCAGGATTGATTACTCAGACAGTTGCGCATAAACTGACGGCTGATATGGTACCGCTACCATATCAGCCCGGGGCGCGGACCGATCCACCGTTGGAGCAAAGGATGTCGATCATCAAACCCAGGCCATTTTGGACAACCCTTCTGTCAATTTCGGCCGTTTTGGGATCCGCTGGCATACCGGCCCAGGTACAAACCCCCGCTCCACCGGCGGTCAGCGGCGCGAAGCCGGCCACGGTGGAGCACCTCCAGATCCACGGGACCGCCCTGGAAGGGAATCTGGAGGGGGATGCCGTGGATCGCGACGTGTTGGTATTCCTGCCCCCGGGGTATGCAAAAGACAAATCGCGGCGCTACCCGGTGGTCTACGCATTGCATGGATATTCCATCGGCGCGGAGCAATGGTCGCACGAGATCCATGTCCCCCAGACCATCGAAGGGGCTTTCGCGCAAGGCGCCCGCGAAATGATCGTCGTGTTACCCGACGCCAAAACCGCGCATAACGGGTCGATGTACTCGAGCTCGGTGACCACGGGCGATTTCGAGCAATTCATCGCGCACGATGTCGTGAGTTACATCGACGCCCATTACCGCACGATCGCCGCTCGAGCCAGCCGCGGACTGGTTGGACACTCCATGGGCGGCTATGGCGCCACCCGTATCGGCATGCGGCATCCGGAGGTCTTCGGCAGCCTCTACATCATGAGTCCCTGCTGCCTGTCCGCCCGCGCGCCGGGAGCTGATGCTCTCGAGTTCGAAAAAGTCGTTGCGGCATTGAAGACCCCGACGGACTCGGCCAGCCTGCCCTTCTTCTCCCGGGCACAACTGGCCGCCGCCGCGGCGTGGTCGCCGGATCCCAACAATCCTCCCCTGTATCTGGATCTGGCTACGAAGGACGGCGTGCCCCAGCCGGATATCCTTGCCAAGTGGGCCGCCAACGCGCCGCTCGCGTTCGTGGATCAATACATCGGCAACCTGCGGCAATATCGCGCGATTGCGCTCGACGTCGGCGATCAGGACAGTCTGCGCACCGACACCGGGAAGTTGCACGACGTGCTCGAAAAGTACCGGATCGCAAATACCTTCGAGGTCTATCCCGGCACTCACACCAGCGCCGTCGCCGACCGATTCCAGAATCATGTCATGAAGTTCTTCAGCCAGACCCTGTGCTTCAGCCCCCAATGCCGGTAACCCGCCCATGAAACTCACCCGTCGTCAATTATTGGCCTCCTCCACCGCAGCACTCGCCGGCGCCGCGTGGCGCTCAGCAATACAAGCTGCGCCGGCATCCAACCTCGAGTTCACAGCGAGCTGGGACTCGCTGCGGCAGTACGTGACACCGCAATGGTATCGCGACGCCAAGTTCGGCATCTGGGCGCACTGGACCGCGCAGTGTGTGCCGGAGCAAGGTGACTGGTACGCGCGCAACATGTACCTGCAAGGCGATCCGTACTATGAGCACCATCTGCGGACCTATGGCCATCCCTCGCAAACCGGGTTCATGGAGATCGATCACCAATGGAAGGCCGAGCGTTGGAATCCGGATGAGTTGATACGCCTGTACAAGACGGCGGGCGCGAAGTACTTCGTCGCGCTGGCCAATCATCACGACAACTTTGATACCTTCGACTCGAAACACCACGCATGGAACTCCGTGAATGTCGGGCCGCGTAAAGACATCGTGGGAGGCTGGGCCAAGGTAGCCCGAGAGCAGGGCCTGCGGTTCGGTGTCAGTAATCATTCCGCGCACGCCTGGCACTGGCTGCAAACGGCCTATGGCTACGATGGAGAAGGCCCGCTGGCGGGTGTTCGTTATGATGCAGCGAGACTCACCAAGGCCGATGGACGCGGCAAATGGTGGGAGGGACTCGATCCACAGGAGCTCTATACCGGCCCCAACATGGTGATACCCGACGGCCTGCGTAGTGCGCCTGCGGTGAGGAGATGGCACCGGGAGAACGACAGCCAGTGGAACGAGAATCCACCGCCCAACAATCCACAGTTCGTGCGCAGTTGGTTTCTCAGGTGCCAGGATCTGCTCGAGAAGTATCAACCCGACCTGGTGTATTTCGACAACACCGGGTTGCCGTTGGGCCAGACAGGCCTCGACATCGCAGCCTGGTATTACAACGCCAGCCGCCGCTGGCATGGCGGCCAGTTGGAAGCGGTACTCAACGGCAAGAACCTGACGGATGAGCAGCGCCCTGCCCTGGTGGAGGATATCGAGCGCGGCTTCAGCGAGAGTATACGGCCGCTACCCTGGCAGACCGATACCTGCATCGGCGACTGGCACTACCGGCGCTCGTTATTCGAGGAGCATCGCTACAAGCGCGCCGGCACGGTGATCACCCGCCTGTGCGATATCGTGTCCAAGAATGGAAACCTGCTGCTGAGTGTCCCATTGCGCGGTGATGGCACGATAGATCAGGACGAGCGCCAGGTTCTGGAGCAACTCGCGGCGTGGATGAAACTCAACGGCGAGGCCATTTTCGCAACCCGTCCCTGGAGAAGCTTCGGGGAAGGGCCGACAGCGGTCAAAGCGGGCAGCTTCGGGGAAGGTGGCGAGAGCGAGTTCACCGCCGAGGATATCCGGTTCACACAGAAGGGCGATACGTTGTTTGCCGTAGTGCTCGATCGTCCGTCCACCACATCGCTCACGATCAAATCGCTGGCGGCCCATGTGGCCGGCACCGTGGAGCGGGTCGAGCTGTTGGCCACGGGGGCCCAGTTGTCGTTCACTCGCGATGCTACGGGTCTGAAGATCGATCTGCCGACGGCGATGCCCGGAGAGCACGCATTTGCATTCAAGATCCTCGGCCACGGCCTGACCGTTGCGTAAGACATGAGGACTGCCGGCCCATCCTCAGCACATCCGTGGTGCAGACCGCATACCGGTTAGGTAGCCGAGGCTGGGCCTACTTCGTCTCCCGAGTGATCGCCGCCGCGGCGTTCCCGGCCACGACCCAACTCGCCGACCCGGCCACGACCGCTTCATCCTCGAACCAAAGGAATCCGAAGTCGTCGATGCACTCGGGGAAGTCCGGCTTGATGATGATGTATCCCGGAATCACGGCACCCGGAATGTAAGCGTTGTCCGCGCGGTTGTTGCTGTAGGTCTTCAACTTCGAGACCGTACCGACGCCGGCGACATACGAGGTGCTGGATACCGGGTGCGTGCCCAGAATGTAGTTGACGGCACGAAGGGTGTATTCCGGGCTCACCAGATCCGGGAATGCCTTGTGGAGGAAGTACATCCGGACGGCCATGTCGACTACGGCGCCCGAGCCGCCCCAGGTGCGCAGACTCGGGGGAACACCGAACGGGGTGGCGTCCAACTGTTTGTCTTCAGTCGCCATGTAACTCTTGACCGCTTCGCGCAACTGATCTTTCGCGCTTGCGTCGAGATAAGGCAGCGCTCGGACTGCGGTCCAACCGTGGCGCTCCATCTGTTGTGGAGTGATCATCTGAGGGAATAACTCCCGCAGGCGTGACTTGTAGGGCTCAGCACCCTGGGTCGCAAGGGTCAGCTCCAGGGCCGCTGTCCAGACCTGACCGGGCTCAAAGTCGCCCCGACCGAACGCGTCGCGTCCGGGATTTGGTGTCGGATGAACCGTCTCGTCATTCCAGGCTTTGATCGCGGTATCGAGGGCGTCCTTTGCTAACGCGTCATCCCAGCCTTTCAACACATCGGCGGCCGCCGCCAGCGCCGCGATGGCGTTCCACTGCAGATACGGACTCGTCGTGGAGAAAATCCAGCGATCGTCCGGCCTGCCGGAGTCATCGCCCTTCACTTCGTTTGGGCCGAGCTTCGGATCGTAGATCCGGCCATCGGTTTTTGACGCGGCGTCGCCCAAGTGCGTGTATTGGCGCAGATCGGGCTCGTGAGTGCCGCGGATGGAGTGGCCGATGTTGTGAAACTGCGCGAGGATGAGCAGCGCGCCGTGCTTGACCTGTTGCACGGTGTCCGGCACGCCGTCAGGGCGGTGCATCTCGACCTGACGCGCAACTTCATCCACCGTGAGCTCGTCGTACCGGATGTTGAATTCGCGGAAGGCCAGAGCCAAGCTCTGAATCACACTGAGTTGTGCGGGTTCCTCGAGATCGAAGTCGCCGGCATCGTACCAGCCGCCCACGTTCATCCCGGGAATGTGATCGCCGCCTTTGTACTTCCCGTCGGTTGCTGTGGCCTGATTCCAGCCGTCGAATTGCTCACCCACCACAGGCGCGAGGCGGCCGTCGTCCAGGTGCGAAGCGCCATGCCACACGCGGTAGCCTTCCCGCACGGAAACGTGATCCATCTGCTCCGCAAGGTGATGGTCGAGGCTGTCCTGCCAGATGTTGGTGTAAGCGTCTTTGGAGATGGGGAAAGACGCGGTACGCTGATCCGCATACTCGATCACATAGAGGCCGGGGTCCTTGACCGCGGTGAAGTCGAATTTCGAATAGACGTAACGCAGCCACGGCGTGGCAGGCGTGATCGAACCTTCAAACACCTGCTGGTAAGATCCATCCTCCGTGAGGCGCAGCACTTTGGCCGTCTTCGGGCCACTGTAATTCGGGTCGAGCTCGAGGACTGCGACCTTCGAAAAATCCGGCGCATATCCGACCTGGCTGTGCGCGATCACCGGGGGTCGCGTCCAGTTTGGAATCACATCCGGCCTGATGTGCCACACGATGGCGCCGGCCGTCTTGCCCGCAGGGATGAGCGAACGCAGGACGAACCAGCCGTTCTGCGCGCGGTCGCGCCCGTCGAACAGCATGAGATCGGCCGTATCCGACTTGACGTTGATCCGGGCCAGCGCGTCATCGACCCCCAGGGTGATGCGCCTGCCCTGCGCGAACGGCAGCGGCTGTGTGTATCCCTTGGCCTTGTCCCAATCTTCCAGGTAGTACGCTTTTTTGGGCTCATCAGGCAGCGGCAACACAGTGATCATCGGATCGTCAGGCGTACGGGGGAAAATGCCGGCTTTCGTGCCGTCCACCAGGTAAGCCTTACCCATGTAGATCGATGGCAGGAACTCAAGGTTGAAACCCGCCCGCCCGGACAGTCTCTGGGGCAGCGGCTTGTCGAGATTGACGCTGACCTTCACGCCGCCGGGCTCCGCGGCGACCTCCAGCGTGTAGCTGAAATCAAAGGTCGGAAAAGCGAGCCTGGCGGTAAGCCGGTTGTTGGCCGCATCGGCCCCGCGCCCTTTGAGGGTTGCTACCAGGTCCCACTGTTCGGGTGTTGGCATCAGGCGTACGTCGCCGTTGGTGGCGATACGCTGGCCGTGGAGAATCATCTCCATGGCCGTATTTTTCTGGTCCACGAAAACGGGGTGATACGTGCTGTCATACAGAAACACGCTGAAGCCTCGAGTGTCGAGGTAACCCTTGTCGTTCACCCGCACCGTGAGATCGGCGGCGAACACACTCGACGTGCATGTCAGGATCAGCAGGAGACATACTCTGCCCAGGGTCAGCATGGATTGAGGTCCAGTGGAGATGATAGCGCTACCATCATCGGCCAATACTGCTCCATTGCTAGTCGAAGATCAAGGAGTCCCTGCCGAGCGCAAATGCTACCGCGGCTTCGGCGTGAAGGGCTGTGGTGTCGAGCAGGGGGATCTCAACATCCGACGGCTTCAAGAGCAAGGAAATCTCCGTACACCCCAGAATCACGGCCTTCGCTCCTCGCTCGCACATTCCCCGGATGATCTCGCGATAGGTATCGCGCGATGACGGCTTGATGATTCCACCGCAGAGCTCATCGTAGATGATCCCGTGCACCCTCTCTTGTTCGGCCGGAGAGGGAACGAGCACGGTCAATCCGTGCCTCTCGACGAGTCGCTCCCGCAAAAACGGCTGGCTCATGGTGAATTGCGTGCCCAGGAGGCCCACTGTCCCGAACCCGTACTGAGCAGCCGCGTGTCCGGCGGGATCGGCGATGTGAATGAAGGGAAGTGGAACGGTTTCCTGAATGCGGTCGGCGACCCGATGCATCGTATTACTGCACAGCAGAATGCACTCAGCACCGCCTCGATGTACTCTCTGTGCGGCGTCAACCAGGATTGCGGCGGCCTCCTCCCAGCGACCCTGGTGCTGAGCTTCCTGGATTGGCCCGAAATCTACGCTATAGATGACCAGTGGCGCAGATCGCAATGACCCCAGGCGGCGGCGAACCGATTGGTTGATGATGCGATAGTACTCCGCGGTTGATTCCCAACTCATCCCGCCAATGAGTCCGATAGTATGCAACGTGTACCCTCCGTGCGGCCGCTGATGTGGACACGTCGGAGTCTGTACCAGGGGCCGGCGCTTCCGATATCAGAAAATTTCAAATGACCATCGCCAGTCCAACAACGGTTCTGCGCCGGCCCGCCAGCCCTGTCACCCGCAAATGCGGCGCGGTAATCCTTGAATTGCTACCAGGCGTGCCCTATAGCGGCAGGGATCCAAGCAATATTCAGTCGTTGGGCGTCGCGCTCGAGCGGCAGCGGGGTGTCCATGCGATTGGCTCCGACAAACGGGTTGAATTCGATGCGTGGCCCGGTGTTCTGGCCTATACGCCGCCCGGCATCGACGTGTTCTCTGAATCTGCGGCCGGAGGTGAGTACCTGGTCGCTCGCTGGGTGGCTGCGGATGCTCTTCCAGTACTGCGCAGAGTTGAATTGCCGGGCCATCGGGTGGCGATGGCAGTAGCCCGGCGCATTCGGCACGGGCTCCTGACTCCCCACTCCGATCCGCTTGCGATGGAGCAGTTGACACTCCAGTTCATCGGATTGCGCCCTCACTCACCAGGAGTGCGGACGCCTGAATCCCGCTCTGTGTTCGGACGCGTGCTGGAGAGGATCTCGGACGACTACGCCAGCCCGCTCACATTGGCCGAGCTCGCGAAATCCGTGAGCCAAACACCATTGCAGTTTCTCCGAGAATTTACATGCGCGGTGGGAATGACGCCGCACGCGTTCATTACCGAGACGCGACTTCAGGCCAGTCGCCACCGGCTCGCGCATTCGGACACCCCGATCGCGATGATCGCGGTGGAGTGCGGTTTCTCACATCAATCGCACATGGGAACCGCGTTTCGCCGCACTCTAGGCATGACACCCAGCCAGTACCGGCGGATATACCAGGGTCGGACGAACCCGCTCCAGGCGAGCGGTGCGACCCTGACTTGAGTGACTCGTCGAAAAAGTCCAAGCTTACCGTCGTTAAGTCCATGTTCCGGCGCTGACGAATCAGGGACGATCCGCAAATGATCGTCCGGCCGGACTTGGCTGAAGACCATCGTCCACTGCCGGTTGCATCGCACGTAAGGGGGAACACGTCGATGGCTGAGAAGAAGAAAATCTACCTGCGGCTCCAGCGTATCCAGCGCACCGGTCTGGTCCGCAGCCGTGAAGTACTCCTGAATACCAGGATCGCGAGCCTGCTGTTACTGACACTGCCGTGTTGCGTCACGGCCGCGCTGGCGGCAACACCCAGCCCACCCGCAACTGCCGCGTCCACCGCGACAGCAGAACAGGAGCCGCAGGAAACGCTGGCTGAAGTGACCGTCACCGCCCAGAAGCGGCAGGAGAATATCCAGGAGGTTCCGATTGCCATTACCGCATTTTCCGAACGGGAATTGCGTGACAAAGGCATCACTGACATCCACGGCCTGTCGCGCTTGACACCCAACGTGAACCTCGACGCCGGCTCCCCCTTCTCCGGCTCCAACTCGGTGCTTTCCGCGTCCATCCGCGGTATCGGACAGGACGACTTTGCGTTCAACCTCGACCCGGGCGTCGGCGTGTATGTCGACGGCGTGTACTACGCCCGCACTGTCGGTGCCAATCAAAATCTTCTCGACGTGGAGCGCATCGAGATTCTGAAGGGCCCGCAGGGCACCCTGTTTGGGCGCAACACGATCGGTGGCGCGATCAGCATCGTCACCCGCAAGCCCGGGGACGAGCTGGCGGTCCAGGCCCAGATCACCGGCGGCAGCTATGACCGGCGGGACGTCTCCGTGATGGCGGATATCCCACTGGCACCCAACCTGTTATCGACAGTGACCTTCTCCTCCGAGTATCGCGACGGGTACGAGAAGCGAATTCCCTATCCCACCACGACGGGATACGTGTCGGATCCGGTCGGCGCGATGCATAGCTCCGGAACGGAAGCCTTCGATACACAAGGCGGGCAGAACGAGCAGGTCGCGCGCGCCAAACTCCAATGGACGCCCCTCGATGAGCTCGTCGCCACCCTGACGGTAGACTGGACACACACCAACCAGCCTTCGACGGCCAGCACGGTGCTGCAGACGGTCACCGATCCGACCAACCCGAACGCCGTGTTTGGCCCAATCTACAACGCCTGCCTGCTGGGGATTCCATTCGCGCCGACGGCCGCGCTGGTGTGCGGACCCCGCAACACCGTGGGTACATCGCTTTGGCAGGCGAATCTCAACCCCGCATCGACCCGGCTGCTGTACGGACCCCAGGTCACCCACACGGGCAACATCGATACCACCTACGCCAACGGCCAGAATTTCGACAAGCTGGATTCCTACGGCAGCTCGCTGACCCTGGACTACACCTTGAGTCCTGAGCTCACCCTCCGCTCGATCACGGGATGGCGGCGGCTGCACTGGACCAGCGGACTGGACGCCGACGGCTCGCCGATCGACTATTTCGAGTTGAGTTTCGCCGAAGGCCAGCATCAGATCTCAGAAGAGGTGCAGGCGATCGGCGACCTGTTGAATTCACGCCTGAAGCTGGTTGGGGGGCTCTACTACTTCAACGAGGGCGGTTACATCCATGACTTCGTGACCTTTGGGGGTGGGTTGCTGCAGGTGGATGGACCCAACACGCTGGACACGACCTCCTACGCAGGCTATGTGCACCTGGATTACAAGCTGACGGACAACATCGGGCTGACGCTCGGCGGCCGCGAGTCGGCGGACCACAAGAGCTTTACCGGTGGGCAGCAGGATCTCAACGGTTTCTTCTACCGCCTGATCGGCGGCTGCTACGCGGGCCCTCCGGCCATTCCCAGTCCCGCCTGCCAGCAGACCCTGGCCGCTGCCGGCTTCGGGTTTCCCAGCACGTCCAATCCGTTCCAGGTCTACCCGACGGGTGAAAACCATCTGAACTTCACTCAATTCACGCCCACCGCGGGCATTCAATACCACTTCGACCCGGACCTGATGGCCTACGCCTCTTATGCGAAGGGCTTCAAGACGGGTGGCTGGACCACGCGACTGACAGCGCCGTTGCCGCCCGGCTCTCCGGCGCAATCGTTCGGTCCCGAAACCGATCAGACCTATGAGGTGGGCTTGAAGTCGGAATGGCTCGACCGCCAACTGATCGTGAATGCCGCCGCGTTCTACAGCAAGTACGATGGCATTCAACTCACCTACCAGGTGGTGACCTCACCGGTGACCCAGAACGCCGGTGACGCCGCCATCAAAGGGCTGGAGCTCGAGGCCCAATCCCTGCTGGGCAGTCATTTCTCCATCAACGGCAGCCTGGGCTACATGGACGCAAAGTACACGACCGTCAGCCAATTCGCACAGGCTACGACCGGTCCGGTGCTGCCCAAGACTCCAAAATGGAAGGCCGCCCTCACCCCGGAGACCCACGCCAAACTGTCCAACGGGGCAACGCTGCGCCTCGGTGTCGACTACACTTACACCAGCCGTATGTTCAACGACGTGCAGAACACGCCTCTTCTCGCACGGCCCGACGTCAGCATGATTGACGCCTGGACCAGCTTCGTTTCTCCAAGTGGCAGGACGACGCTGACCCTCGGTGGCACCAACCTGACGGACAAGCGCTACATCAGCACAGGACAACCCCAGATCGCTGGTGGCGTCATCTTTGGTACCTACAACCCACCGCGCGAGTGGTACGCCACTCTCGGCTATCGAATGTAACCGGTCAGGACAGTGCGTTTCCGGCGTCGCGCAATCGGCGCCGGCGTCATCAACGACGGGGGCCCGGCTCCTCCGGCGGCCCCATGATCAATCGCAAGTGCGGCGTCCGGCTGGGGTGATAAACATACTCATCCGCCGTCTGCCGGCGCAGCACCTCCAGCCGCGCCGCGAGTTGCGCGGTCAATGACTCGTATCCGGGCTTACCGTACAGATTGTCGTTCTCGTCAGGATCGACCTGGAGGTCATAGAGCTCATATTCCTGCGGGTCGGTAAAGAAATGAATGTACTTATAGCGCTCGGTGCGCACACCCCGATGCGGCCGTACGTTCTCATAAGCCGGGTATTCGTAGTATTCATACAGCCAATCCTTTCTCCAGTCGGCCACCGCGTGTCCCCTGGCAAGAGGCATGACACTGCGTCCCTGCATGCTGGCAGGTATCGCAATCCCAGCCAGGTCCAGCAGCGTCTCGGGCAAGTCCACGTTCAGTACCATCTCCTCACGAACGGTGCCGGGTTGGATGAGTCTGGGATAACGGATCATCAGAGGGATGCGGATGGAGGGCTCATACATCAGCCGTTTGTCGTAAAACGTATGCTCGCCGAGGAAGAACCCGTGATCGGAGCTGAGGACGACCGCGGTGTCGTCGAGCTTACCCAGCGAGGCGACCGCATCGAGCACCCTCCCCACGTCCTCGTCGTTGGATTGCACACCGGCGTAATGGTCCTTTACCAACTCTTCCAACGAGCGCGGGTCGTCAGTGAAAACCGCTGTCGTGCCGATCTTGTTGTCAGCCTGCGCCACGGCCCGAGGCTTGCCGGGATACCCTTTCAGGTCATCGGTGAAGTTGGACGGCACCGGAATCTTCACCCCGTTGAACAGCTCGAGCATCCGCCGTGGCCGGTAGAAGGGCGCGTGGGGTGCATAGAACCACAGAAACAGACAAAAGGGCTTCTCGCCACGTCCGCGCACCCACTCGACCGCCTTGTCCGTGAGCAGGTCATCGACATAACGGTCGTAAACCTTGGGCTCGCCGTAGTGTCCGTCGATACCCTCCACGATCTGAGGGTGCAGATAGTCCGCCTGGCCCTTGAAGCCGAAGTAGTAATCCCATTCCCGATCGAGCAGGGCCCCGCCCACGTGCGACTTGCCGATGAAGGCCGTCTCATAGCCACTCTTGCGCAGCAGGTCGGTGACCAGCGGGAACCGGGCGGGCACCTGGTTGTCGTCATTGGTGGTCGCCCCGGTGGTATGCGACCAGGCCCCTGTCAGGAAGCTCGCCCGCGAGGGCAGGCAGAGCGCGTTGGTACAGAAGGCATTGCGAAAACGCACACCCTCGCGACCGATACGGTCCATGTTGGGAGTGCTCAGGATCGGGTTACCCATCAGCCCGAACTCATCGTGCCGCAGACCCTCTCCCAGGAAGAAGACCATGTTCGGCCGGCGCACCGGGGCAGTCTTCGATAGCGCCGCGCTCGCGGCGACCGTGGCCAGCAGTCCCTCCAGGACCGCGCGCCGCTGTCGATTGTAGTCACTCATGTATGTTGCCCTGGCGCTCTAAATCGGCGCGTCGAGAATGTGCGCGATCGCGGCCGGATCGTACGGATGCGCGGGAGTTGGATAGAACGGCGGTGTGTCGCGCGGATCCTTGTCCGATGCCGGCACGCCTGTTGTGTTGATGTACCAGTTCATGAGCCGCAGTTGCAACGCCTCGCGGGTCGGCGCATGGGCATGACTGTCGATGAGGTTACGGGTTTCCCCCGGGTCCTGCGCTCGGTCGTAGAGCTCACTCTGCCCACCCGGGCGAGCGATATAGGTATAGCGGGTCGTCCGGACCGACGCGCAGCGTGAGATAGTTTCAGGGCGCTCGTTCTGGAGGTCTGTCTTGGGAGCATACAGACCGCCCAGGCGCGGCTCGAACGCCTGGGGCTCATAAACGTTGTAGCCACCCTCGGTGAAGGCTGCCCGATCAACATTTCCCGGTGCGCCGTGGAGTTGCGGTAGCAGGGAGCGCGCGAAATGGGTATGCGTGGCGTGCGTCCCGGCAAGCTCGAGGAAGGTGGGCATGATGTCGAACAGCTCCACCATTTCCCGGCAGACAGTGCCCGCTGTGCCGCCCGGAATCCGGGCAATCAAGGGCACGCGAGTGAGGCAGCTTTCCAGCCCGCTCGGCCACTTCTCGATCAGGCCGTAATCGCCGGCATAATCGCCGTGATCGGAGCTGACCACGAGTGCCGTGTCGGCCGCCCTCCCGGTGCGCTCCAACGCCTCCAGCAACTCACCCAACAGCCAGTCCGAGTAACTCACCTGCCCGTAGTATGTGGCACGCACCTTGCGCAGCTCGGCATCGGAAATGCCTGTGAGACCATACGCTGCGCGGATGGCTGCGTGAAATGCGGGCTTCTTCGGTAGATCCGCCGGAACCAGGGGAGGCAGATCCTGGGGCGTGTAGAGTGAATCGAAACCCGCGGGTGCGCGATAAGGGGGATGAGGCTGGAACAACGGCAGAAATATACAAAAGGGCCGCTCGGATTCGCGCCGCTCCAGTACGCTGATCGCCCGCTGCAACAACCTGTAATCGCTGGTGTCACGCCGGTCTTCGCCGCCGGGCAACAACATGGTCGTGGGTCCTGATGCACGCGGGCTTCGTAGCACACCGGGCTCGGTCCGCGATGGCGCGTCGTACCACTCGGTCACACTGTCAGGAAAGGTCTGGGGCGCGAGCGCATCGTTCTTGCCAAACCAGTAAACGTCATAGCCCGCCTGGCGCAGATAGCGGAACAGGTTGGGCTCCTCCGGCCGCAGAAAGTAATAGAGCGAGCGATGACCGCGCACACTGGCAGGCCAACCCGTCAACAGGCTGCAACGTGAAGCGCCACAGACCGGAAACTGCACGTGACAGTTCTCGAAACGGGTGCCCTCGCGCGCCAGCCGATCCAGGTTGGGGCTCTTGACGAGCGGGTTCCCATAACAACCCAGCGCATCCGCACGCATCTCATCCGGAAAAAACAGGATGAGATTGGGCTGGCCCATGGGTCTTCCGGGCTGGCCCATAGGTCTTCCGGGCTGGCCCAGGGCTCCCCCGAGCCGTGCACCGCTGCCGCCCGGCTGCGGCGATTGCGCGGCGGCCCTGAGAATGCCCGATCCGACAGCCGCCACGCCCAGTCCGCTCACCACGCCCGCCCACAACATTTCGCGTCGGGTGATGTCATGTCGCGCGGCCATCAGTACACCCGCTCCGCGATGGTGGCAGCCAGTGTTACAATGCCCAGCGCTCGAATGGCCGTGCTCGCGACTTTGAACAGACTCATCTCGATCCTCGAGAAACTCCATGGCTCGTTCTTAGACGCAAGTTCCTCGCGGTGCCGCCAAAATATCCGTTGGATTCAACTCCGTGCCGTGCCGGGTCCGCTCGGGGCGGGATCAGCCACGGATGATGCAACGAAATCCGATGTGACTGGTGGAGGTATCGATCATCTGCGGCGCGCGCGCGGCCGGCCGGTAGCGTTGGCAATAATTTTCCGCGCACAGGTGCGCCCCCCCTTTGAGAACCTTGCGCGCAATGCGCACGTGCAAGCCGGGGTCGAAGCTCGCTGAAGGGTCGGTCACACGGGGATTGATGAGAGCACAGCAGCCCTCCGGTGCTTGTTCCGCCGGCAGCGAATACCAATCGCTGGTCCACTCCCAGACATTGCCGATCATGTCGTACAGGCCATAGCCGTTGGGAGGATAGGTGCGTACCGGACTGGTGCGCTCGTAACCGTCGAGCAGCCGGTTGGCCCACGGAAACTCGCCCTGCCAGTAGTTGGCCAGCATTCGACCCTCCGGCGCCAGCTCGTTGCCCCAGGCGAACTCCGCCTTTTCCAACCGGCCGCGTGCCGCGTATTCCCATTCTGCTTCCGTGGGCAACACCTTGCCGGCCCAGGCCGCGTACGCTTCAGCGTCCCGATAGGCCACATGCACCACGGGATGATCATCGAGCGCTTTGGCTGAGCTGCGCTCCCCCAACGGACGACGCCAGTTCGCGCCAGGCCGGAATTGCCACCATTGGCTCGGGTCGCTCAAGTCCACCGGTCCCTTGGTCCGTTGGAACACCACCGAGCCCGGCTGAGCCAGGTGAGGCAACAGGCCCGGATAATCGGCCGGATCGGGGGCGAATTCAGCCAGGGTCCTGTATCCGGTCTGCGCCACGAACTGCGCGAACTGACGGTTGGTGACGAGGCTTTCGTCCATCCAGAAGGAATCCACCCGAACGCGTCGGCGCGGACGCTCCTCAGGATAGAAAGCCTCCGAGCCCATGGTGAATGTCCCACCGGGCAGATGACACATACCGTCCACTCACTCTCCGTTGCGTAACGATGATCCCAATGATCTAGACGCGTGCCGCCCCAAGACCCGACAGGTCTGTGTCGTGTCGGGGTCAGGTCGTCATTGCGTCTATACTCAAACCAGGGAGAGCAGGTGCGATGTCACAGCGGAGCGGAAAACAAAGGACGGTTCACGATTTCCCCCCCTCATCGAGGGGAGAGGATCAGGACGGTGCGGCCGTTGACCATAATGCCAGCCTCTTCCTGAGTGCCTTATTCCACAAATACCGCAGCTCCCTGTTCCGCTATCTGCGTGGCCTGGTTCCCTCGACCGATGATGCCGCCGAGCTCGTCCAGGAAAGCTACGCGCGACTATTGCGTCACAGTAGCGTGTCGAGACTCGAGGTCGTCGCACGCACGTATCTGTTCCAGACGGCAACCAACCTCGCCCGCGACCATTTCCGCCGCCGCATCTCGCGCAGCCACGACAGTCACTGCGACATCGACGACGTGCCGGTTGCCGACGAGGCCTACAATCCGGAGGAAGTCCTCGCGTGGAACCAGGCTGTCGCGCTCGTCAAGCAGGGCATCAAGGATCTGCCGCCCACCACACGCCGGATTTTTCTGTTGAGTCGGTTTCGCAACAAGACCTATCCTGAGATCGCCTCCCTGCTCGGCCTGAGCACGCGGACCGTGGAACGTAAGATGAGTGAGGCCATGGCTGTGCTGAGTCAACATCTGACAGAGGAGCGGTGACCATGCTCCCCAGGTGGTTACGCGATCCGCGCAGCGCTTCCGGATGGTTCGCACGTTTACACCGTGGTACCGCGAGCCCTCGTACTGAAACCCGGTTTCAGCGTTGGCTCGACGCAGACCCGCGCAACGCACGACAATACGACCATCAGGAGCTCGTCTGGACTGTCGCCGGCGAGCTCGAGCACGATCCGGACATCGAAGCGCTCGTTGGCGAAGCCGGCATGGACACCTCGAGCCCGACACACCGCAGTCACCTGCACCTCGGCTTCGCAGCGATCGTGTGCACCACACTGATCGTCGTGGCTGTGGGGGGCGTTGTATTCCTGAAGCGGGCCGACCGCGACCCACTCTACACCACGAGCATCGGTGAAGAGCGCCAGATCGTGCTTCCCGATCACTCGGCCATGACGTTGAATACGGCGACCCGGGTGCGTGTCTCTTATGGGGGATCCCGCAGGGCCGTCGTCCTCGAGCAGGGCGAGGCCACTTTCAATGTCATCCACGATCCAGCGCGACCGTTTGTCGTGATCGCCTCAGGTGGCACCGCGCGTGCACTGGGGACCCAGTTCAATGTGCTCACCGCCGCGGGCACGATCACTGTAGCGGTGTTGGAAGGGCGTGTGGCGGTCACTGCCGCTCCAAATCCTCACAGTAACGCAGCGCTCCCCCCCGCCTCTGTCGTGGTCGGCGACGGCGAGCAGGTCAGTTTCGCCGGCGAAAAGCTGGGCACGCCGCAGCCGGCGAATATCGCCCGTATCCAGGGGTGGCACATCGGTCGAATCGTCATGAAAGACATGACGCTCTCGGATGCCATCGAGGAGTTCAATCGATACTCTCGCGTTCCGCTGCGACTGGGCAACCCGTCGCTGGCGACACTTCGCATCACCGGAGTGTTTCGCAGCGGTGAACCCGATGCCTTCCTCGATGCGGTCGAGGAAGCATTCGGACTTCACGTCGAGCGCACCGCCACCGCGATCACTCTACACTGAGAGTCTCGGCAGCGACCCTGCCTGACGTACCTGACCCGGTGAGCACACAAGCGCACCGGGAGAAAGCATCATGCCGACTCCCGGGCGCCTGTTCGGCGATGGACTGTTGCCGTCCTTTAGAATTTCACCTGCAGGCTGGCACCAAAGTAGCGCTGCGACTCCTTGTCGTAGTTCGCGTAGATGTCGTACGGCTGCGCGGCCGTAGCGAGCAACTGCGCATGCGCCATGTTCGTGTAGTAGTACTCGTTGAACAGGTTCTTCACGAAGAAGGTGACGGCATAGTGGTTGTCGCTCGAGGCCAGTCCCAGGCTCAAGTCGACCAGCGTGTAGCCGTTCTGCTTCAGCAGCGGGTCCTGCGAGGAGTCGAAGAACTCGCGGCTCTGATAGTTCACATTCAACTGTGTGAAGCCGATGAGTGCACCGCCGATCGCGTGCTCATAGCGGGGTGAGAAGCCGGCGCGCCACTTAGGAGAGGCCGGCAACTGGCCGTCATGAATATTGATCAGCGCCTGGCCGCCCAACATGTAGCACTGGTTGACCGGTTGTGCGCCGGTCAGCTTCACCGCGGCCGCCTGGAACTCCAGCGGACAGCCGACACCATTCAGGTCGAAGTTGGTCTTCGCCAGCGTGGCGTTGGTGTTGAGCGACAGCCCGAAGTTCGAGTGCAGCGTGGCGTTGAATTCGAAGCCCTTGCTGCGCGCCTGGCCGGCGTTGGTCTGATTGGCGACCACGACACCCGTGACCGGGTTCTGCACGCTGGTCTGGACCTGCAGGTCCGTGTACTTCTCCAGGAAGACATCCGTCTGGATGCTCAGCAACCGGTGAAAGTACTCCCCCTTGTAACCGACTTCGTAGGCATTGACGTGCTCGGTCCTGACCGGCTGCTGGGTCGCGAAGTTGGTGACGGGAGAAATGTTGAAGCCCGCACCCTTGAACCCGCGCGTGTAGGTGGCGTACGCCTGCGTGTCCGAGCTGAACTCATACTGGAACCCGCCCTTACCCGAGACCGCCGTGTCCGACACGGATTGCCGGCCGGCAACGCTGCTGCCGAAGAGTTGGTCCCCCGGATTGATGGCCCCTGTGCCGTTATAGCCACCGGGCGCCCCGCTGGCGGCGACACTCTCGTGCTGGACGCGCAGGCCCGCCAGGGCTTTCAGGCCGCCGACGAGCCGGTAGTCCAGCTGGCTGAAGGCCGCCTCGATGTCCGAACGGAAGATTCCCCAGTTGTTATAGGTCGAAAAGGAGGTCGGCTTACAGGGGGAGTCCAGTTGCGCGGCGGTGCCAGCGGCGCAGTACGCGCGGGCGCGCGAGAAATTCCGATCGAGGTGCAGATCCTGCAGATACACCCCGGCGACGTAGCCCAGTTGGTCGCCTTCATGGGAGACCCGCAGTTCCTGGCTGGCCTGCTGCAGGTCGAAGGTCCCGCCCTGGAAATTGAACTGGGAGAAGAAGGGACCCGAAGCTCCCCCGACATACACCGGCGAAGGATTGCGGATGCTGTCGCCCTCGTTGTTGTTCGCGAGCGAATACTTCTGGTACGCCGTGATGGACGTGATGGTGGCCGCATCGAGCTCGAGATCCATCTCGAGGGAATACAGTTGTTGCTTGCTGTCCGAGTAGGTCAGTCCGTCGTCCTCGGCATCCCGGTTCGTCGCACTGATCAAGAGGCCCGGATTGAGCTTGCCCATCGCGGGATTGACCGAGTGAACCAGCACCCCCGCACAGCAGTTGTCGGAGTCATGGTCGAAGCTCGCCGTCAGCAGGAAGGTCAGATCGTCCGAGGGCTTCCACATCAGCTTGGCGCGAGTTCCCCAATCCTGTGCACCATTCTCGGTCTTGTTGGTCCCGACCTCGGGCGTGATGCCGTCGACGTTGTTGTAGTAGCTGGTCAGCCTCCCCGAAAACGTATCACTGAGGGGGCCGCTCAGGGTGTTGTCGACCCTGTACTGGCCTCTTTGCGCGCCGAGGGCCGTCACCGCGCCACTGAACTCGGTACTGGGACGCTGGGTGACGACGTTGATGACGCCCGCCGAGGCGCCTTCACCGAACAGCGTGCCCTGAGGGCCGCTCAGGACCTCGACGTGGTCGATATCGGCCAGGTTGAAAAAGCCCTGCGATTGCCGCGCGAGCGGCACACCATCGAGCACCACCGCCACCGAGGAGACCGTGCCTACACCGAATAGTGAGGTACCGATACCCCTGACACGGAAGCTGCTGTTCTGAGGATTGGCTCCCTGCTGAAAGCTCAGGGAAGGCACCGCACTCGTCAGGCTGGTGCTCTGTACGATCTGCAAGTTAGAAAGTTTGTCTCCCTCGACCACCGTCACCGCGACCGGCGCATCCTGCAGGCGCTCCGGACGCTTCTCCGCCGTGATGACGATTTCCTCGATCTGTACGGCCCGGTTGGGTGCGCCCTCCGGCGCCTCGGCAATGTGGAACTGCTGGGCCAGCGCGGTGCCACTGAGAAAAACGGCGGCTCCGCCGGTCAGAAATCGGGTCTGAAGCGCTTTGCGGACGCTCAAGGCAATTGAGAGTCGCGAAAGTCCGTAAGTACTCATACATCTCCCTTCATGGTGGTTTTTGCACGACATGATTCATTCCATCGGCGGCGGGAAATTGCCTGCGAATGACAACATTGTCAATCATGCAGACAAACGCACATCACAGTTCGACTAATTCCTATTTTTATAGTGTTTTAGTGACCGTCAGGCGCTTGTCTCGTGATGATATCGTTGTCATATTTCCGGGCGTTGACGGGCGCCACGTGTCGACTTCGCAACGCCTGAGGGCACGATGGAAGGGCCCGGCGGGCACCGGTGACTCGCCCTAGGGGGCGTCAGCTCATGAAGGGATACGGACGTTCGGTCTAGGCGGGCGTCCCGTGCTGATGGCAAAATCCGCGCCCCCCTGCCGCGCGACGGGATTGCCACTGAAACCGAAACCGCCGAAAAACAGATCCGCCGGAACCACTGCCTCGAAACGGGGAGTCACCATCCGGGACATCGCCAGGCTGGCGGAGGTCTCCATCAAAACGGTCTCGCGCGTGATGAACGGCGAGCCGAATGTGCGTGAGGACACCAGGGCACGCGTCGCGGCGGTCATGCGTGACACCCACTACAGGCCGAATCCCTCCGCCCGCAACCTGGCCCGCGTTCGCACTCACAACATCGCGCTGCTTTACGACAACCCCAGCGCCAGCTACATCGTCAAACTGCAACAGGGCGCGTTGGAGATCTGCCGGGAGGAAGGCTTCAACCTGTTGATCCGCCCCTGTCAGTACCGCAATCCCTCCCTGGTTCAGGAGATCACCGCGCTCGTGCTCGAAGGCCGGATCGGCGGGCTGATATTGAGCCCTCCACTCACGGATTCCCCGAAGCTCAGGGCCACACTCGAGGCAATGGATCTGGACTTCGTGCAGATCTCCCCGCTGCCCTCCCTGCAGCGCAGCCCGCACGTCGCGTTCGATGACCACAGGGCTGCCTACGATGTCACTTCGTATCTCATCAGGCTGGGCCATGAGCGCATCGCCCTCATCAAGGGGCATCCGGATCACGGCTGCACCGAGTCGCGCCTTGCCGGCTACGTCGCCGCCCTGCAGGCGCACCGTGTGACGGTTGATCCGAGCCTGATCGCACAAGGCTCGTTCTCTTTTGAATCCGGTCTCCAGTGCGGCAGGCTCCTGCTGAGCGCCTCTCCCAGGCCAAGCGCCATTTTTGCCTGCAATGACGACATGGCGGCCGGTGTCCTGCACATCGCGCATTCGCTCGGCATCGCAGTCCCCGGCGAGCTCTCGGTCGTTGGCTATGACGACACCCCGTTGGCGCAACAGGTGTGGCCCAGCCTCACGACGGTCCGCCAACCCATCCAGGACATGGCACGAGCCGCGGCCACCTGCCTGATCGGAAAAATACGCAGTCGGAGTCACGATACCGGCAACCAGGCGATCGCCGACGTGACGGTCGACTACACACTCATCATCCGCGATTCCACGGGCCCCGCCCGGCAAACATAAAAAATTGGCGGGGCAGGCCGATGGGTGCGTCTTAGCCATGGCATGCGCTGCCTGAATGAAACGCTGGAAAGCTACATACGGTGGAGGATGGGCGACAGTGAGCTGTCGATTCGCCCGGAGCTCCAATGGCCGGTCAGCTTCGCCACAGTGCGTACCCGACTCGACGGCTGTGGGTGTTGGTGGGGACAGACGATCAATAGCGGCGCGCCGCAGATCTTTGGCATCCGGTTGGTCGAGGAGCCTTTTCCCAGCCGCTTCGGCACCGGGAAAGCGGTGACCTTCGATTCTTTGCAGGATTGCGCAAGCGGTACCCGTGTTGACCGCAGCGACGTCGAGCCTTACCTGATCATCCAGATCGTCGACGGCAGAACGGCACGGGCCGATCTGGCCATTCTCGTGGACGGACGGGAATGGCACGTGCTCGATGAGCAGCTCGTGCGACTCATGGACCACTAACCCGTCCTCGCGGGCTAACACGGCGGCGCAACCCACAGGCCTGGATCGACAACCGGATAGCCGAGCTTGCATGGGCTGCCGCCCAGAACACCGCTGCCCCACTCATCATCGATCTGCGGCGAAGGGGTGTAGACCGTCGGCGTCCAGGTCGCCTCCGCGACGCGCTCGACCTCAGCGATGTAGCCCAGAACGCTGCCGCCGGGTGTTTTGAAATAGGCGAACGCGCTGTTGCCCGCGCAATGCCGGCCCGGCCCCCAGCCCAACACGACATTATCCTGCAACAGCCGCCCCACCCCGCGCATCATTTCATTCAGACCGCGCATCTCGAAAGCGGCACGGCTCAGGCTCACCGGGCCAGGCAGGAAGGCCAGGCTGTGATGCAAGTCATTACAACGCAGGTAACACATCAGGCAGCCCACCCAGTCGCTGACCCGAAATCCCAACTGCGCCTGGTAGAAAGCGACCGACTTTCTGATATCCGGGCTGTGCAGGGCGATGTGCGAGAGTGTCGCGGGTATGGACTCGCCGCGGTTGAGCCGGCGTGCGGGCCGCTCAGCGACACCGCTGGAGATCTCGAGGGTCCGGCCATCGATGTCAAAGCAGCGGAAGCCATATCCTCCACCCGGACCCTCCAGCCGATGCGGATGGGATACGAGCGGGTAGCCCGCCGCCTGCAGGCGCTGCGCCTGCGACTCCACAGCCGCAGCGCTTCCCACCGCAAAGGAGATCAGGTCCAGGCGCTTCTGATCGGACTTGCGCAAGCGCAAGACATACGGCTCGGGTGACCCCTCGGCTGCAAAGTAGGCGACGTCATCGTGATGGGCGACTTCCACGAGGCCCCAGTTTGCCGCGATGAAAGACCGCTCGAGCTCAAACTCCGGTAGTGCCAACCCAACATATCGCAGATGGACGATCCGGTCGTCGACAGGTTGAGGTGACCTCGAGCCACGCATGGTCCTGGTGTCAGACACCGCTAACCCCAACAACGATCTTCCAATGAAACGTTTCGCCGGGAGCGAGCTTGATCAGTCCATCTCCGGTCACGAGCGAGTTCTGTTTACCCACCCAGGGCTCGGGTGCAAAGAACCCCTGGCCAACATCACCCCAGAGATTGAACAGCACGGGCACGCCCGGCGGCCGCCGGTCCTCCGTATGAGCGATCGTCACCGTGAAGCCCGATGGATCAATCAGGCGCACCCAGGCTTGCCCCGGTGGATAGCCGGAGAGGGAAATCGGCGTGCGCCGCTCCAGGGAGTCCAGGCGCCTGGGCCGCGCGTAATTCACGATGACCACCTGCCCCGTAGGCCGACCGGATCGATCGGTGATCACCTGCTCGGTCGCCGGTGTGACCAGGGTGGTCCCGGCGGGGTCACCTCCAGGTCGCAGCGGGAGGTGCAACGTCAGGTGATTGCCGATCGAAAACGGCATCGCTTCACGGTTGGCCGCGGCGGCGCGCACGCTTTGCAGGACACAGAGCGACTCACGCGACAATCGATACTCGGTCGTGAATTCGAAACCGAACGGATAGCTCTGGTGCGTGGCCTCATTGTCGCGCAACACCAACTTCACACTCGCAGAGCCCTGGTCGAGGATCTGCCAGGGCTGATCGCGTGCGAAGCCGTGCAGCGGCATGGGATATACCCTCCCATGCAGCGACCACGCGAGGGGCTCCGGGTTGCCCCGATCAGAGGCCGCCGGAGGACCGACAAAATTCCGACCGACGGCCGGCCACAGCAGGGGGGCTCTGCCGGTCCAGTCATCCGTCGGTCGATCATCGAGGCCTCGATAGAGCAACTCGGACCACTGACCCTCACCGAGCACTTCGAGTCCCGCCAGCTCAGCGCCCCGCACAGGATCGACGAACGCGCGCAGCTTTCCGCCCGGAACGTCCAGTTGCACCCGGCGCGGCCCGGCAACCCCGGCAGCGTTCGCGAACGATCCGACTGACACGGACACCAACATGGCGATCGCGGGTATCCAGATCATGCAGGAGCGGCTCATGGCTTACTTCGAATGCGCCGGCGTAAACCAGATCGGCGAGCTCCAGGCTCGCATCTGAACCGTGGCGGGAACCGCGGTGGGCACGGGCAGGTTACGCTTGACGGCGAGCAACGTGCTCCACCGCGGAGTCGGTATCTCCAGAACCCGCGCGTAGTACACGGCGGCTTGCGATGCCTCGAAGTGCGGATCCCGCCAGACCGTACTCAACAGCGGCGCGCCGATCGAGTGGGTATAGGCCCCGGTCTTCAGGTCCACCGTGTTACCCACCGCGGGCGCATGGCCCGTCTTCGGATCGGCCTTGCGTCCGTCCGAGAGCACGGCATCAAACACCTGCTCCTGGTAACGGCCCTCCTCCAACCAGACTTTGACGACCTGGATGCGATCCAGGTTGGCCCCATCGGGGTCCTTCACCGCCTGCAGAATGAAAGCCGGCGTACCACCGGCCTTGCCGCGGGCAGGAAGATCGCCTCCCATGGGCACACCGTGCGCGTAGGCGTCGCCGACCCATCCGTCGCTTTTCAACATGGCCGGCTTGAAATCCCAGCCCCCGAACATGCGCACCCGAATGCGGGTTCCGGAGGTCGCGAAAGTCTCCTTGCGCTTCAAGGCCGCGAAGATCGAATTGCGCGTGTTTTCCTCGGCCCATACGCCGGTCAGGCCGGCGGAATCACGCTCCAGGAAATCGTTCTCCGGTTTGTTCGGATCCTTCTGCGGCTTCATCGCCAGGGCATGCAGCGCCGCCTCGCCTTCGGGCAGCATGGTGTGCGGATCGATGCCGAATTGCCCGCCCGCGAACGCTTCCGACCCGCTCGTGCTCAGTCCGTTATGAATGTCAGAGCCGCCCACCAGCCCATACTTGTAGGGGTTGGCCCCGACTCGCGCCTCGATGACCAGCCCGCGTCCGTAGGCATCGCGGATATAACTCCCCTGCGGCTCGCTCCGGGTGCGGCTGCCGAGCAGATGATCAAAGATGGCGAAGTTCGCGAACTCATCGTTCGGCGACATCACCGGAGAGGTCTCTGATTGGCCTTTCAACTGCGTGATCTCGGTCAGCGGCTCATTCAGCGCGCGCTCCTGCGCATACGCCTCGTCGATGGGCTTCCCATCGGACCTGTTCCAGTCATACATGAGGCCACCGGAGACGTTACCGTTGTGAGGAATCGCGATGACATCGATCCCGTCAGCGCGCACGCGCTCCAGGTAATGCCACAGATCCTCCGGTTTCTCCGAATCGAGCGACGTGAACGGCAACGGCGCGCGATCCGAATTGAAAAAGACATTCCGATGCAGGTTCTTGCCCCCCGGCATGGAGCTCCATTCATACCCGATGAAGGTCGTAAAGGTGCCCGGCACATAGTTGTCGTTGGCCACCTTGACCAGCGACTGCCATTCGCTCTGCAACTGTCTCTCCGGGTGGTTCATTCCCGGCGGCAGCTTGCTCGGATCCTCCTTCCCCTCCGACCGGATGCGCATTGCAACAGGCGGCTTTTTCAGAATCTTCTGGCCCGTCTCGCTCTTGGCGAACTCGCTGTTGGGATCCTCGAGCTGGCTCAGCGTCCCGATGAACTCGGAGTGATCGGTGACCGCCATGAAATCCAACGGCCAGGTGCGCCGCGCGGGAATGGCATCGTGCGTGGACAAGCCTTCCTCGCGTCCGACCTGCTCGGCCGGGACCATGACGGTCTCGCCACGAGCGAACTTGTAAGCCTGGTCGGGAGTCACCTTGGTGCCGTACGTCCACGCATCGAACGACAGCGTCGTGTGCAGATGTAACTCGCCGAAGAAAACGCGTCTCCCGCTGGGCGGGGTATCACTGTGGTAGACGGCACCCGGTGGTGTGGGTGCTTCCGCACCCCAGACCGTACCGGCGGCAAGGCCCGCTGTGACGGCAGAAACGAGCAAACGATAAAGCCTCATCGAAGTCCTCTGTCAATGTAGCGATCGGGTAGTGGATCGAAGTGTCCTTCGGGCACTAGTGGATGCGGTTGCCATAGCGGATGATCCACCCCGCCAGCAATAGTCCGAGCGCCGCCATCCAACTTCCGCCAACGCGGACGGCGACGATCAATCCGAGCCGTTTCAGAGGCAGCGTTACCGAGGCCGTGAGGGCACAAACCGCCAGTACGCATCCGCAAATACCGCCCAGGATTGCCACGTCCGCAAGACTCGTTGGGGCGCCCGCCAGATCGTCCAGGCCGCGCACGAGTCCCACGCCGGCAGCCACGCTCAACACGACCCACGGCGGCGAGCTCGGGTTCCAGGCGAGCAGGCCGCCGAGCAGGAAAAACAACACCGCCGTACCGACAGCGAGCACCAGGGTGGGTGGAGCGAAACCACCGAGTGCAACCAGCCCTCCTGCGAGCCACGCGCCGGTCAGCACAAACAAGGCGAGTCGCGCCTGCCGCGGGCCGCGCAGTCCCGCAAAGAGGCCGAGGATCACCACGGGCAGGAAGTCTTCGGGACTGACACTGAAATGCACCACACCGTCACAAATCGGGCCCATGCCCGTGGCAACCAGGTGGGCCTCGGCCAGGCCGGGCGCGAGTAGCGCTGTTGAGACAAGAGCGTAGACGGCAAGGTGAGGGCGCGTTGGAGTCATACGATTGCCGCCCACGCGAAGTAGAGGCCCCCGCAAAGGATCACCGCGCCTGCCCCACGCAGCGCGCTGCGTCCCCAGCCCCAGCGATGCAGGAATCCGAGTGCGATACCCGTCGCATGCAACAACCCCGTAGCCAGCACGAAACCCATGCTGTACAACAGGGCATTCTCCCCGGGCGGCAACTCCACACCATGCGCGTAGCCGTGGAAAAGACCGAAAGCGCCCACCAGCAAGGCCGCGATCCACGACGGCGGACGCAACTCCGCCAGCACACAGGCACCGAGGCAAACTCCCGACAGTGCGATCCCGATCTCAATGCCCGGCAACGCGACGCCGACGAGTCCGAGAAATCCCGCAAACGCCATGACCAGGGGAAACGTAATGGGCAACAGCCAGACGGCCGGCGCCCCGAGTTGCGCCCCCCAGAGTCCCACCGCCACCATCGCGATGATGTGATCCACACCGCCGACCGGATGCTCCATACCACTGATGAAGCCAACCGCCTCGCCGGCCACGATGTGCGCGTCCGCCTGATTCGCCAACAGCAGCGCCGCGCAGAAGAGCGGCAGAGCACCGTGCTTTCGTACTGAGTACGTGCCCCGGGAGTCCTTCATCATGCCCATCCCAACGCCAGCGCCCCATACTGAAAAGTCCACGAGGCTCCCAACGTGCCGATGAGATAGCCCGGCGCCAGCGCCACCGCCCGCGGCCAGCGGATTTCCAGCAAACGGAACGCCCGTTGCAAACCCAGGATGAGCGCGACAAAAGCCAACTGCCCGACCTCGACCCCAACGTTGAACAGCACCAGCGCGAGGACGAGTTGCTGCCCGTCCAGTCCGACCACACTCAGGCCGCTCGCGAAGCCCAGCCCGTGCAACAGGCCGAACAGAAACGCCACCGCCCACGGATAGCGGATCGTGAAGCTGTGGCCCCCTTGCCGGGCGCGCAACACCTCCGGCGCCAGAAACAGGATTGACGCGGCAATCAGCGTATTCAGAAGCGGCACCGGCAGGTTGATCGCTCCCACAGTCGCGCAGGCCAGCGTCAGGCTGTGGGCCGCCGTGAACCCGGTGACCGTCTTCAGCAACATCAGCCGGCTCCGCACGAGCAGCAGCAATCCCAACACGAACAGCAGGTGATCCGGCCCCGACAGAATGTGCTCGATGCCCAATACCAGAAACGCGGGCACCGCCCGAGGCCCACTGTTGCCGAAATCGATCCGGACTTGCGGGGATTGCGGATGGACGATCCCTTCGAAGGTCGGCCCATCCTCCAGATGAACCCGCACGAATACATCGGTGATGGTCTGCTCGAGCCCCTCGATGGTGATCACACGGCCCGCCAGGGCCTGCGCCGGGTCGACTCCGGCAGGTACAGCAGCACCGCGCGGAACCTTCCACGTCCGGATCAAAAACCCGTTGGAAACATACTGATCCGCCGGCTGACTCTCCAACCAGCCATTCGACACATGGGGAACCAGGTGAACGGCAAACTCCCCCAACGTGGGCTGCTTCCACACGACCGTGAAGTTTCCCCCCGCCTCGTCTATCTGCAGATACGCTGGACGAACCTCGTGGGCACTCACACGCGTGGCCGTGATCACGGCAACCAACAAAACGACAATGCCCGCAAGCCACCTCACTGCACGCGCCGTCCATCGGGAAGCATGACGGTGAAGCGACTCGCCAGCCGGGTCATGGCCTCCTCATTCGCCTTCCCCTGCTCATCCTGGAGGTAGTCGGTCCGAACCTGTTCGCGGACCACCCCGAGGGCCTGCGCCGACGCTTCCTCGCGCGCATCGACATGTATCAAGTGCCACCCATAGCCCGATCGAAACGGTCCCGACCACCGCCCGACCGGCGCCGCGAACACCTGCCGCGAAAACTCGGTCTCCCCGAACAGACGGGTGACCTGCGCAGGATCGTAGTCCGCGAAATCGTACCGATACGGAAACGGATCACCGCGTTCCGGCGCCCTGTTGGCGCCCGACTCGCTCAACTCCTGCAACACTCCCCGCGCTCGCTCCACGGCCGCCTGCTCGCCGCCTGAGCTTTCCGCAAAAAAAATGTGACTGAACGTCACCTGCGGTGGACGCAGATACGCCGAAGCATGCCCGATGTAGTAGGCGCGAAGTTGAGCCTCAGTCGGCTCAGGCGGCGCGTGGGTATCGTTCAACAGAAACTCCATCTTCTGCACGATCCGCCGGCGGACGATCTCGTCATCCTGATCCAACTTCAGCGCCAGCCCCTCACGCAGGAGCATTTCATCGTGGATGTCACGGCGGATGAGGATCTGCAGCATCTTCTGGTCCGGATACCGACCGAACTGCAACGCATATTGTTGGCCGAGATACGCCACGTGCGCCGGGGTCTCGGTAATCCGGTACACGCTCGTACGCCGCTCATGAGCCCTGCTCGCCCAGAACAGAACGAGGCCCAGGACCAGAAAATGGACCAGGGGCTCGCGGACCAGTGAGATCAGAAGCGTCCTGCTCAGAACTTCACCTGCAGGGTCGCGCCCGTTGAGGCGGCACTCGTCATAATCCTTTCCCTATTTTCGCAACGACCGACCCGTCGAGGTGGACCGGTAGACCTAGAGACGCAGCCCCGCGCGAATCCCGACACTGCGGGACACTCATTTGTCGGGGTTGGGCGCACAACGCGTCTATACTGGAGTGAAGGGGGAATTCGCGAGGAATTGATGCCTGAGGGGCCAGTTTCGGCGCTCTGTGTCAGGGCGTGCGCGGCCGTGCGGTCGGGTCTCGTCTCGGTTGCGCTAGGGCTGATTCTGGAGACGTCAACCGCTGTGGCGGGAGATCTCAACAGCCCGATTGATCTCAACATACCGGCGCAGGATCTCGCCAATGCGTTGACCGCACTGGCCACCCAGGCGGACCTGCAGATCCTGGCTCCGCAGGAATGGGTGGCTGGCAAGCGTAGCCCACGGGTACAAGGTCGCATTTCAGGGCTCCAGGCCCTGCGGCAGCTGCTCGCGGGTGCAGGTCTGGAATGTGTCGTGAAGGGACATGACACGGTGATCGTTCGCGCACGCAAGGCCATGCCGGGGCGGCAAGCGAGTCACGCCACCGGGACTGCCGTGTCTGCGGGGAAGGCACCGGAGAGCTCCCCGCAGCGACGTTGGGATTCCCCGGAGTTGCAAGAGGTGGTGGTCACGGCTCAGAAGCGCGTGGAGCGCTTGCAGGACGTGCCCGTTGCAGTGTCAGTGGTTTCCGGGGATGTGCTCTCAGAATCGCAGATTGACCACAGCACCGGCCTGGTGAGCACGGTGTCCTCCCTGACCTTCCAGCAAGGGATGAACCCTCAGAACTCGAGCTTCCGCATCCGCGGCATCGGCACATCGCTGTTCGGGGTGGGAACCGTCCCTTCGGTCGCCGTGGTACTGGACGGGGTGCCGATGGCCCGCCAGGCACAAAGCTTCTTCAATCTTTCCGACGTCGAGCGCATCGAAGTGCTGCGTGGGCCACAGGGAACGCTGTTCGGGGAAGGAGCCTCCGCAGGTGTCATCAATGTTGTGACCGGGCGCCCCTCAGCCAGTTTCGCGGGATGGATGAATGCCACGTTTGCCCAGGCAGAGGAGTACCGGGTCAACAGCACCATAACGGGCCCATTGAGCGACTCACTGTCCGCGCGCCTCACCGGGTATTACAACAACATACGCGGTATCCTGCCGGAGGTGGGCACATCGGATTGGGAGAATGGCGCCCGGGACTGGGGTTCCCGTGCCAAACTCCTTTGGAACGCCACGGACCACCTGGCGTTCTACCTGAACGCGAGCTTCGCTCACGACTTCGACACCTGTTGTGCCGCAGTGCTGATCCGTTCGGTCAATCCAACGATGCGGGAGTTGAACCCGGGCGTGACGGTCTCCCCAACGAATCGCGCGGTGGAGGACGATCAGCAGACCTTCAGCGAAACCAGGCAACAACTGTATTCCCTGCAGGCCGACCTCGACTTTGGCGCTGCCACGCTGACCTCGATCACCGGCTATCAGAAATACGATCTTCTCAACAACAATGAGGTCGATCAGATCCGCAATCCCACTCCGGTGCATGTGGGCGGCAACTCGGGAGCGGCCTTCGCGCAGTTCAACATCAACGGTGGGGATTTCAGCCTGAGCCAGTCCAGTCAGGAGCTGCGCATCGCGAGCAACGGCGCGGGACGGCTCAATTATGTGGGCGGCCTGTACCTGCAGGATCTGCTGATCGATCGCCGGTTCATCCGCAGCCGTGCCTACTGCGCGCCCGGCACCGCGGCCCAGGTGGGCGTTCCGTGCACACCGCTCTTCGAGCAGTCCTATAACAATTGGACGATCGTCCGCTCAGGAATCGAAGCAGCCTTCGGCCAGATCGACTATCAGCTCAGCGGCGCTCTGAAAGTCATTGCAGGTCTGCGAATCCAGCACGAAGACATTGCAGCCAGTGGTGCGCCCGGCGGTGTGAACGGTACTGGCCTCCTCGCCGCCGCGGATCACGCTTACGGCAGCGCGGTGGCCGGGAGACGATCGACGAGCGATACGGCCCTGTCGGGCAAGGCTGGCTTCCAGTACGGGTTCAGCCGGAACGCGCAGGCCTACGCCACCTACACGCGCGGGTTCAAGGGAGCCGGATTCAACGTCTCTCCGATAACCAACTACGCGACACAGTTACCGGTCGTGCCCGAGCGCGTCAACGCGTACGAAGTCGGGTTCAAGGGTTTGTTCTGGGACGGCGCGTTCACGCTGGATGCCGCAGCATTTCTGGAAGAGTACTCGAAACTGCAGGTCCAGGTCGCCGTCCAGGACCCGATTGCCGGCACGCTGGTTGCGACCCAGACGAACGCGGGTACGTCGAGCACCAAGGGGCTCGAGATCGAGTCGACGCTGCGTCCGGTGATCGGGCTGTCGATCGGCACCGAGGTGACGTTGGCGAAAACGAGCATCGATCTGGACGGACTGGGCTGTCCCCTGGAGTTTCAGTCCGCCGCCGTGCCGCTCACCGGCGCGCCACCGATCAATCGCTGCTATGTGGAGGAAGGCCAGGCGCTGCTGAATGTCCGCGGCGGACAGCTTCCGGCCTCCCCGACATGGCGGGTCGGTATCACACCGCGCTACCAACACAGTCTGGGCCGGCACCTGCTCGGCTTTGCGCAGATCAAGGTCGATTACCAGAGCAGCGAGGTTTTCGACCTGACGCAGGATCCGCTGTTGAAGCAGAACGGCTATACGCTGGTGGGCTCGAGCCTCGGTGTCTCCTCCGACGATGACCGGTATGGCATCACTTTTTTCGTCAAAAACCTCTGCAACGAATATTACTACACCTCCATGCAGCATGGCCTGCTGCTGGCAACCGCCACGCAGCCCTACGACATTTATGCCAACCTCGACAAGAAATCTCTGCGCTACTTCGGAGTGCGCCTGCGCTGGAGGTTTTAAGAAGGCATGCCTTTCCGTAACGGCATGGCAGCGCGACAATTCCGCCCGCGGGCCTCGCCCGAAGCGGCTCGAGGACGGTTGATTACTCAGACATTTGTGCATAGACTCGCTCCTCCCACATGGGACCGCTATCATCAAGGCGGCCGGCACCCACTATGACCATGCCCATCGATCGCCGTCGTTTCCTTACGGCCTCCGTTGCCACCGCCGCCGGAACACTGTTGCATCCTGCAACCGTCGAAGCCCTCAACGACGACCCCTCGCAGAACCTTCCCACCTTCGCCGTCGAAGAGCTCCCCTCGGGAGTGGTGTTACGCGGTGGCACCGAATCGGTACGCATCACGGTCTGCGCTCCCGATGTCATTCACATCGTTGCCGCGGGATCAGGCATGCCGGAAGGCGCTTCTCCTGCAACGCCGTGGATCGTGACCCCGTTCAGCCCGCAAAAGCCGCGGATCACGCGCACGCAAGAGCGTGTCGCGATACAGACATCGAAGCTGTCCGTCGAGGCCACATTCAAAGGCGGCCTGCTGCGTTTCCTGGATCCGAACGGCAAGCCGATACTTCAGGAGTGCCCGCGCATAGCACGTCGCTATGTGCCCCAACGCGTCAACGGTGAATCGCTGTATCGCGTCGAGCAACGTTTCTATCCGGATGGGCTCGAGGGGATTTACGGTCTGGGCCAACACCAGGACGGTGCATTCGACCGGCGCGGCACCGTGGTCGAGCTGGCGCAGGCCAATTCGAACGTCGCCATCCCATTCTTTGTCTCGACCCTGGGTTACGGTCTGCTGTGGAACACCGCCTCGAAGTCTGTGTTCGACAACCGGTTTCCCACGGAGTTGAAGCTGTCGGCCGAGGCCGTCGACGCCATCGACTATTATGTTTTGTATGGTCCTTCGCTCGACCGGATCATCCAACTCTATCGGAGGATGACTGGGAGCGCGCCGCTGTTCGGACGTTGGGCGTATGGCTTCGTGCAGTCGAAGGACCGTTACCGCTCCGCCCGGGAGTTGGTCGATATCGCCGCGGAATATCGCGAGCAGCACGTACCGCTCGATTTCATCGTCCAGGACTGGTTCTGGTGGCAGCGGCAAGGCGATCCAGAGTATGCGGAGAGCTATCTCCAACCGTGGCCCGACGTGCCTGCCGCCCTGCGCAAGCTGCACGAAGACAACATTCACGCCATGATCTCGGTGTGGGCCAAGCTGGATCCGGCCTCACGCAACTACCAGGAGATGAAGCGGCTCGGCCTGCTCGTTCCCGGGGCTGACATTTATGACGCGACGAACGCGGCCGCACGTGAGTACTACTGGAAGAATCTGGTTGGGGTTAAATTCTCGGAAGGTTGGGATGGGTTCTGGCTGGACAGCAGCGAGCCGGAAATCTGGAATGGCCAGAGTGATGCGGTGCTCGAGGCGCTCCAGCTCTCTATTGGCAATGGCGCGCGTTACACGAATATCTTTCCGCTCATGCATAGCGGCGGCGTGTACGATCACTGGCGCAAAGCCACTGACCGCAAACGTGTCTTTATCCTGACACGCTCCGGCTTCCTCGGCCAACAGCGGTACGCCACGGCGGTCTGGTCCGGTGACATCATCGGCAGTTGGATGACTTTCCGGCGGCAGATCCCGGCGGGTCTGAATTTCCAGATGTCAGGGCTGCCGTATTGGACCACCGACATCGCCGGCTACGGCTGGCCCTATGAGCGCGATACCCGCGATCCTGAGTACCAGGAGCTCTACGTCCGCTGGTTCCAGTATGGTGTTTTCTGCCCGATTCTGCGGACCCACGGCCATCGCACCAACAATACCAACGAGTTGTTCAGTTACGGGCCGCAAACTCCAACGCTCATCGCTTACGACCGGCTTCGCTACCGGCTGCTTCCCTATATTTATTCGTTGGCCTGGCGCGTGACCCGGGACGACTACACCCTGCAAAGGGGTCTGCCCATGGACTGGCCCTCCGACCCGCGCGCACGGGATATCGGTGATCAATTCATGTTCGGCCCGGCCCTCCTGGTGGCTCCCGTCACCGAACCGGCTGCTACGAAGCGCGAGGTCTACCTTCCGCAAGCTCCGGGCTGGTATGACTTCTGGAGCGGTACGCGCTTGCCGGCGGGCAACACGTTTCAGGCGCCGGCACCCCTCGATCGCATTCCGGTTTTTGTCCGGGCGGGCTCGATCCTGCCTTTGGGACCTGAGGCTCAAAACGCGCAGGCTCAACCCGACATGTTGGAGGTGCGGGTCTATCCGGGCGCGGACGGCGATTTCGAGTGGTATTCCGACGCTGGGGATACTTATGACTACGAGCAGGGCTCGTACAGAATTGTCTCCCTCCATTGGGATGACACCGCACGGACACTGACGCTCGCGGAGTCGAAGGGTCGCTATCCGGGGATGCCCCAGCACGTTCACATCCGGCTGGTCGTCGTGCGGGACGCTCACGGTGCGGGGGGCGAGATTACTGAAGTGAGCGATGGCGAGGGGATCTATGAGGGGAAGCTGCTGCGAATCGAGGTGCGTTGACATGCTGAACGGGTTCTCTCGGGCGATTCTGGCTGTTGCATTGTTATGCGCCACCTGTGCGACATGGGGTAGCGAGGTCGCGCCGTCTCCCCCCATGGGTTGGAATAGCTGGGACTCCTTTGGACTGACGATCGACGAGGCGGACTTCAAGGCCAACACGCTGGAGCTGGCGCGGCTGCGCTCCTATGGCTGGCGGTACGCGGTCATCGATGAAGGCTGGTACATGGCCAACCCGTTCGGGGACAAGCTGCAAAACCGGCAGTACGTGCTGGACGCACATGGATTGTTGATTCCGGCGCCGGCCCGCTTTCCCTCCTCGAGGGCCACTGGCGGGTTCAAGCCGCTCGCGGACTGGGTCCATGCCCAGGGGCTGAAGTTTGGTTTGCACATCGTGCGTGGCATTCCCAAGCAGGCGGTCGAGGCCAACATGCCGATTGCAGGATCCGCCTTCCGCGCGGTGGAGGCCGCCGATACCGCGGACACCTGCGGCTGGGACGATGGCAACTTTGGGGTCCGCGATAACCCTGCGGGCCAGGCCTACTACGATTCGATGCTATCGCTGTACGCGGGTTGGGGGTTGGATTTCATCAAGGTCGACTGCATCGCGGACCATCCTTACAAGGCCAGCGAGATCCGCCAGATCGCCACGGCCATCGGCAAGACCGGCCGCCCGATCGTGCTCAGCCTCTCGCCGGGTCCGACCCAGCCGTCGCACGCCGCCGAGATCCGCCAGTACGCCCAGATGTGGCGCATTTCTAACGACATCTGGGATAGCTGGCACTTCGTGCACGAGCCGCCCAAGGACGACGACTTTCCCACGGGCGTGCGGGAAATCTTCGAGCGGCTACAGCCCTGGATTGGACAGGCCCACGATGGACACTGGCCTGATGCGGACATGTTGCCCTTCGGTATGCTGGCGCCCCATCCGGGGTGGGGCGAGGCCCGGCACACCCGCCTGACATTGGACGAGGAGCGGACCCAGCTTACACTGTTGGCCATGGCGCGCTCGCCGTTGATTCTCGGTGCCAATCTGACTAGGCTGGATGGGGAAACCCGGGCGCTGCTCACCAACAGGGATGTCATCTCGGTCAATCAGACCGCGCGCGACAATCATCCGGTCGATCCTCTGCCGCCAGGGCTGGAGAAGGTGCGTGTCTGGGTCGCAACCGGCGCGAGCGGTCAGCGGCCGGGTCGATTCGTCGCCCTGTTCAACCTGGATGACGGGCCGACATCGGTGCAGGCGTCCTGGGACCAACTGGGGTTGGATCCGGGCAAACATGCGGCGCGTGATCTGTGGAGCGGCCACGTCCTGCCCGCATCCGCGGATCTGAAGATCGTGTTACCTGGGCATGGATGCGCTCTATACGCGGTGGGTTTGCACTGACAGCCGCGCAGTACTCATTGCGGGAAGCGATCAGGATGAAGCCCAAGTAGGAACTCTTCGCAGGGCATACACAATATTCCGTCTCTCAACAGGCGGTCCTTGCCTCGATAGAGCAGATAGCGCTGACTTTGTGGGAAGTCCTCGGCAAACGCCTTGAGCCCTCGCAGGTCCTCGGGCCTGACTCTGCCAGAGTTCTTGACCTCCACCGCATAGAGTCCGGACTCCCCATAAATGACGAAGTCCACTTCGACCTGCGCACGCGTCTGCCAGTAGTGCAACTGATGCCTGCCAGCGGAGTAGTCGCACCATGCGCGCAAGTGTTGCGCCACCAATCCTTCCAGCGCCGCGCCATCCAGTTCCGCAGGCGCATCGAGCGGGCCGATCGGTCGATTCGCGCGAAAGACGCCGGTGTCAAAAAAATAGTATTTCGGATGCGCGGCAAGCTCTCGTTTCGCACGTCGTGTGAAGACCTGCAGGCGAAATCCCAACATCAGATCTTCCAGAATACTCAGATAATTCTCCACTGTCGTCCGGCTCACCTGGCAATCTCGGGCGACGCTGGAGAGATTCAGCACGGAGGCGTGAGCGAAACTCATGGCTTCGAGAAACCGGGAGAAAGAGCCGATATTACGGACCAGTCCCTCGATCTGCACTTCCTCGCGCAAATATAGAGCGTTGTAGGCTCGCAGCATCTTGAGGGGGTCGGCGGCACCCCAGATCACCGGCAGCATTCCCTGCTGAAGTGCTATTTCGAGCTTGAAATGCTTCCCCAATTCAACAGCCATGTAAGGATGCAAACGGCAGTCGGCCGCGCGGCCACCCAGGAGATTCACACCCTCGCGTCGCAGCTTGCGTGCGCTCGAGCCTGTCAGGATGAATTGCTGTCCGGTTTTGCGCTCGATCAGCAGGTGCACGACATTGAGAAGGATGGGCAGCTTCTGGATCTCATCAATGACAATGTGCTTCCCTCGGGGAGTGGCCTTGACCAGCTCAGTCAAGCGCTCAGGATGAGCTGAAAAATCGCGCAACGTCTCGGGCTCGAGTAAGTCGATGCGCAAAGCGTCGGGATACTGGTGGAGACACCAGGATGTTTTGCCAGTCCCGCGTGGGCTGAGCAAGAAGAAGTGCTCCTCGCCCGGACGGAAAATTCTCGGGACAAATATCATTTTGCGGCGCAATTTTACGGTGAATCGGTAAAAATGCGTATCCTAGTGACGGCCGGTCGACATTGCAAATTTTCGGAGCCGATAGAATTTTGAGGCGCAATTTTACGGCACACCGGTAAGAATGCGGCACGCTGAAACTGCACCGGCAGATCCTGCAGCGGCGGCGGGTCACTCGCGACCCGCCGCCAGCGACTTCTAACCGTCTAGAATTGCGCGCGAACGGCCAGCGCATACCGGGCGTCTGTATCGGTCCAGCTATACCGCGGAGCCGGTAGCTGGGTACCGATGTCTTGATACGTCCTGGCCTTGAGGAGATTCGTTCCCTGGAGTCCGACCTTCAGGTGATCGTTGAGCGTATAGAACATCTCTGCATCGAGCTGGCCGTAATTCTCCGACCAGACCGGCGCATTCAGGTTGGCCGCCGACGAGGTCAGCAGATATCGTTCGCGCCAGTTCCACACCAGGCGTGCCGACACGCGATGGGCCTCGTAGATCGCGGCGGCGTTATAACTCCACCGGGACAGGCCTTCGAGCGGTAGCGCCGCATTGTTCGCGCCGGCCAACTGTGTCGAATCTATGGGGTTTTGTGCGGTGTTGCGACCGCCGCTGCTGTCGACGAGAGTCAGGTTTCCGGCCAGGCCGAGACCATGCAACACCCGCGGCAGGAAGTCATAGAACTGCTGGTAGCCCAGCTCGAATCCGCGGATCGTTCCTTTGCTGCCGTTCATGTTGCGCGTGACCTGGAAAGTCTCCGTCACTCCGTTGGAGGTGTACGTCTCGCTGCGCGTCCCGGAGTATATGAAGTCATGTACATCCTTGTAGAACGCGGCGAACGTGAGACTGCCCGTGGGTGCGAAATACCACTCCAGGCTCGTATCGAGCTGGTTGGCCCGAGTGGGTTTCAACTCCGGATTGCCGCCGGATCCCACCACCGGATTCGCAATGGCAGGGGTATGCCCATCGGGGGCGAAATTGAAGGTCAGTGACGTGAAGGGATTCATCTGGCCGAACGAGGGTCGCACCATCGCCCTGCCCAGCGCGAAGCGCAACTGCAAGCCGTCCTTCAAGAGAAAACGCAGGTTCAACGTTGGCAACACGTCGGTGTAGGTGTTGCTCGGGAAGGTCGTGAGCTGCTTGCCGCCCGCATCGAACGTTGCGGCGTTGATCAGATTCTGACAGGCTGCCGCGCCGTATTGGGCAAGACAGGTGGACGTATCCGGCGGCGTCCCGACCGTCGTGTAGCCCACCCCCGCGGTCTCCTCGGTGCGCACGAGGCGCACACCGATGTTGCCGTCCATCGGGCCAAGCGGGGTCTCACTGTGCCGGAATTTCAGTAGCAGGTAGCCCGCGTAGGTGTGCTCACCCTGGTTGTTCACCCCGCTGAGCGGGTTGTCCGTCCCCGCTGTTGCGTTCGTCCAGTTGTTCGTGAGCGGCGTCCACGCGCCAGTACCGGGGGTCTCTGTCGGCTTGAGCAGCGAGTATGCATACCCTGCGCCCGCGGTGACCAGTTGCGCCGACGGAAACCAGGCGCCGCCCGGGGCCGGGACAGAGCCACGCATAAAGCTGGTGAACGGCATGAACTGCGACATCGACGGAGCGGTCTGGTTCAGGTAAACGGCGTTACCCGTCCCCCAGTACGCGTGGCTGAGCAAAGCCCAGTTCCAACCGGTCTCGCGGGTGATGGCCTGCTTGTCGGTGGCCCGAACGCCAAAGCGCAGGGAATCCAGCCAATTGTTGTTCTCGAACTTGAAGTCACCGTCGAGCCGCTCGGCCCATGAGTGGGCGTCGTTGTCCTCGAGGTGGTCCATGGCGGCGTACCACCAGTAGATATTCGGGTTCGCCAGTTGGTTGGGCGACTGCCTCAGCACCATCGAGGGCGAGGTGCCCCCGATGTTGGCGAAGGTCATGGTGTCGATGAGCGGATTGCCGTTCTTATCAAAGCCGCCGGCACCCGACATGCACGTGCTGCCGTTCGGTAGCGTGATGGTGGCATAGTTTCCGTTGGCCCCCGATCCATCGCAGTTGAACCCGCCCGGCTCCGTGTACGCACTCATCTGGGCCATGTCGGCGTGGGACTTGATGTACTGAACGTCGCCTGTGAGCTTCAGCCGGTCCGTCGGCTGGAACTTCAGGTTGAGGGAGAAATCGTCCGTCGAGTGGTGTTGTATGTTGTAGATGCTCTCGATTTGCGGCTGCACCGGCACCACGCCGGCAGTCACCATTGCGCCGGAGACGCTGGTATAGTTCGCCGCGGAGTTCCCCAGGTAGTATCCCTGGTCGGCGGCATCGAACTGCGTGAAGTGCGGATTATCCTTGGCCTGGAAGGCCTCCGCGGTCACGAGCCATTCATCGGAGGGTTGCCATTGCAGCGCGCCTGACAGCGAGACGCGGGTTTGTTCCCAATCGATCCGTGTGAAGTGCAACTGATTGGGGACCAACACGCTGGATCCGGCGGGATCACCGCCGACGGCGTTGGCGAGAGTCTGCGGAACGTAGTTGCCGAGTTGGATGGCGTCGGTGCGATTACCCACATTGCCGATGCTTCCCGAGACGAGCGCGCCGACCCGCCCGATCCCGGTGTCCCACGAGTTGCTGTAGAGCGCGTTGCCGGAAAAGAACCCTTTTTTCAGCATGTCCGCATAGTTGTAGTCGCCCGAGGCTGCAATGATCTGCCGGTGGGAGTCGAAGGGCAGGCGCGTGCGCAGGTTCACCAACCCGCCGACCCCTCCTTCGATCATGTCCGCCTGAGGGTTCTTGTACACGTCGATTCCGGCCAGCAGATCGGGCGAGACATCCTCGAACCCGATGGCGCGGCCATCGGTTGCGGAAAAAACGTCGCGACCGTTCAGCTCGCTACGGACCCAGGAAAGGCCGCGAATGAACACGCCGCCGCCCTCGGAAGACAGTCGCTGCGGATCGCGGTTGGCGCTCGTCCGCTGCAGGGTCACGCCCGGAATGCGCTGCAGGGCCTCGGACACGCTGCGGTCGGGCAACGCGCCGATGTCCTGCGCAGTCACCGAATCCACGATCTGCTCGGCATTCTGCTTGGTGGCCTGTGCCGTTTCGAGACTGCTGCGGATACCGGTGATGACGACTTCCTCCAGCACGGCCGGCTGCTGTGTGGAGGAAGTCGTGGCTTGCTGGGCACACACGGGATCCGTAGCCGTCGAGGCGACGCAGACCGCGAAGAGCCCGCCCAGCCGCGCCAGAAATCCCCGGGGCGGAGGCGCCGTGCTCTTCAAGACAGGGGAGTTGGAAACCACGGCAGCCTCCGGATTCAAGGCGTGGCTCACGAACGCGGTGACACTGGTGTCGGGTGGTTTCGATGTAGCATCCGGCGCTACCGCTTTTGAGACAGCGGGAACGATGGCAACGGTGTGCGGGTTGACCCTGCGGTACTCCAACCCGGTACCCGCAAGCAGGGCGTCCAGGGCCTCGGCCAGCGTGTAGTTGCCCGTCAGCGGGCCGGCCATCACCTCGTCCGCGCCGGCGTCGGCGAAATGCCCGACCTGCACGCCTGTCTGCATGGCCAGCTCCCGGAGAGCCCGGTTGAGCGGCCCGCGATGGATGTCCAACTTGAAATGCCGCTGTTCCTCGGCGGCGGCACTGGCCGTTCCGGGCTCGGCACGCGCGGCCGGAATCCCTGTGAGCAGAATCATTGTCATGAGAACCCCCCAAACCGAAATGAAGTATTTCGGTTGGGGTAAGACCGGGCGTGCATGCCACATGGACCCCCCCTGCACCAATCGGTCGCGGACGACCGACCTCCCCCGCGTCATTGCGCCGAGCCGGCTCCGGCGGTCGCCTGTGAGCCGATGAGGATCTCGTCGGCACCGGCTCGTGTGACACGGATGCCGCCGGCCGATTCGAGAAATGAAACGAACGAGGCGGGGTCAGCGGCCTGGAACACACCGCTGACCACACGCGACGCCAAGGCGGCGTCCGTGACGCGGATCTGCACTCTGTTGTAGAGATTGAAACGGCTGACTACGTCGGCCACCGTCTCATTGTCGAATATGAGTCGACCCTCTGACCGGGCGACTTCCACCTGCCCATTCACCATCCGAACCCCAGCCGGGCGGCCTTCCGCTGAAACGGCCACCTGCTGGTTGGCTCCGATCGAGATATCCGCGCCCGGTGCGCCCGATTCCTTGGGGAATTTCCCGGGTTTCGCGAAGGGGCTGACGGAGACCCGGCCCTCCACGACGGTGACGACCACGGAGTCGTGCCACCGCTCGACATTGAACGAAGTCCCGACTGCTCGAGCTCGCGTGTGACCCGCCTCGACGATGAACGGGCGCTGCGGATCCTGGCTCACGTGGAAAAAGGCTTCGCCGCGATCGAGCACGATCAATCGTTCCGTGCGTCCCAGGCTCACGAGGATCTCGCTATCCGGAGCGATGGTGACCTCCGTGCCATCGGCGAGTGACACGTCGCGGCGCTCGCTCAACTGGGTTCGAATGACATTCCGGTTGAGATCATGAACCCATATCGCAAGCCCCACACTGACGGCGACGATCACCGCCGCGGCGGCAAGCCACTTCCGTGAGCGCCCCGAAGGGCGTGGGGTTGCATCGAGCTCTCCGGCGCTGTGGTGGGAGACCGGAAGGGTCGGGACCGAGCTCTCTGATGTGGAGTCGACGGGCGCGATCTTTTCCCATTGCGTGAAATCAACGAGCGCCTTCTGCAGCCGGGCAACATGGAGCATTTCAGCTACATGTAGAGGCGACTCGCGCAACCAGTCGACCAACTCGGCACGCTCATTCTCCGATAGCGAGTCGGATTCGAGTCGCACCAGCCACGCGGCAGCCTCTTCCGCAACTCGCGCTCGCCGTTCCGCCGCGCTCGTCATGGTTGACTTCGCCTCGCTGGGCTCGCCTCGAAACCCTCGCTGTGCAACGACTGCCTCAACATCGCATACGCCTTGATCATCTCGCGCTTGACGACCCTGCGCGATACGCGCAAGCGCTCGGCTATGGCCTCATACGCAAGTCCCTCGGCAAAGTGTAAACGCATGACTTCTCTTGCGCGCGGCGGAAGCGCCTCCAGTGCACGGCGCAAGGCCGACTCCTCGGAATCGCGCTGCAGTTCGGATTCCGGGCTCGACTCCGCGGGCAGGTCGGCCAGCCACTCCGAGGCATGCGGCCGACGCCGGGCAGCCCGAATCGACCACTCCGCCGCGACGTTTGTAGCCATCTTGAACAGATAGGCCTGCGGATGCGCGACGAGCTCCTGTCGATCGTAGCGAAGCATCCTGAGGAACACCTCCTGCGCCACATCGTCAACATCAGCCGAGGAAACCGCCGAGCGCAACAACAAAAAGCGGCGCAGTGGCTGTCGCCATTCCCGAAACCAGCGCACGATACGCTCGTGCGTCATACGGCGTATGACCGTATCAGCTTCATCGCCCCCCCCCACGAAAGCGGTCCAGTCTGACCCATACTACACGCAGGGAGGCGGCGGTCCATTTCCAGACCGCTCCATATTGGAGCAACGCGGGCTCAACGCCCCAATCGAAACACCCGCTCCGCATTGAGCTGATAGAGCTTGCGCTTATCCTCCAGGCTCAGGGGCAAATCGTCCGTCACCCGCACCTCCTCCGGCACGAACTGGTAGGGATAATCCATCGCATACATGACACGATCCGCGCCCATCACCGAATGCACGAACAGGATCACCGGCTCCCAGGCCATGCCGCTGGTCGTGACATAGACGTTTTCACGCAGGTACTGACTCGGCGCGCGCTCGAGGGCACGCAGGCTCGCGTAACGCTTGCCGGCCACGGCGCGCCGATGCATGAAGTCGATTCTGAACATCCAGAAGGGCAGCGCCTCGCCGAGATGGCCCACCACGATCTGCAGCTTCGGAAAGCGATCAAACACCCCGCTGGTGATGATCCGCAACAGGTGCAGGCCGGTCTCCACGGCAAAGCCGAATATCGCGCCATCGAGCCCCTTGTCCAGAAACGGCTCGATCAGGCCGCGCGAAGGCGTGTTCGGGTGCAGGTACACCGGCACCCCAAGGCTTTCCGCGGCGGCGAAGATGTCCCAGAATTTCGGGTCATCCAGGTACTCATCATGGGTGTGCGAGTTGATGATCGCACCCTTCAAACCGAGCTCACGCACGCCTCGCTCCAATTCACGCGCAGCCGCGCTGGGCTCCTGCGGAGCCACAGCCGCAAGGCCGGCAAAGCGGCGCGGGTGCTTGCGGATGGCCTCAGCGAGCTGATCGTTGGTGTCACGCGCCAGCGCTGTCGCGGTCGGCCCGTCGAAAATCTGGACCCCCGGGCAGCTCAGCGACAGAATCTGCAGGTCCACTCCGGTCGCATCCATATCGGCGATGCGCTGCTCGCCCAGATCCTGAATCCGCTGTAGAACGCCCGTCGTGCGGGCGCCCTCCTGTCCGCCGTAAAACCCCCACAAACTCAAGAATCCGCGGTCGGTCGCGGAGCCATCCTCGACCATCCGCAGATAGCGCTTCGCCAGGTCAGGTGGCACGAAGGCCTCCTCGACGGCAATGCGCCGATAGTCAGTGTGGAAGGCTTTCCCGGGAATCGGTTGCAACAGTCTCTCATTCATGTCGTTGGTCTCCACATAATGCAGGCGCAGGCGGGGGCGATAACGGACGCCCCTTGAGTCTGGTCCGGGACGAGTGCAATCTTCCGGTTTCCAGCTTCAGGGGGTATTTGATGCTGCAGAACACCGCGCACCAGGCCGGAAACCGGCCCCGGGTCACCGGGATCGAGCCGTTCGCCGCCGAAAGCATCCACTTCATCACCCAGATGTCCTCGGCCGACATCGTCACCATGCACGTGTTCGACCAGTCGGGCCAGCGCGTCTGGCTGGGCTCCCGAGGGGCACCTCCGGCATTCCGTACCGCCTACTACGACGCGCAGATGTGGCGCATCGATCCACTCGGCCCGATACGCGCAGGCGGCGGCGCCGAGCGCGCGCTGACGGACCTGCAAACAGCCGAGACCCGGCGCGAGTGCGCGGACGCGGCCCGCTACCGGGCGTTTTTGAGCTCGTTCGGCATTCTGGATGCGGCGGAAATGGTGTTCAGGCAGGGTGATGAGTTGATTGGCGGGATGAGCCTGCTGTGGACGCGCGCCTCGCCCGGGACGCTGCATGCCGAGCTGGACGTAATCAACAATCTGCACCGTTATGTTCAAGTGAGCTTCCAGAGCGCCCTGCGCGGCACACTGATCGGATGGCGCAAGAGCCTGGTGCACGAGTTCTCCCTGACGCCTCGGGAGCTGGAGGTCGTTGAGTTGGTTTGCGCGGGGCGCACGAACGGCGAGCTCGGGGAGTCGTTGAGCATTTCGCTGGCGACGGTCAAGAGCCACCTGTCGAACATTTTTCAAAAGCTCGGTGTCCGTAACCGCGCCGCCCTGGTACAGCGCACTCTCGGGAGCGTGCGCCACTGAAGCGGCCCGGGTCACCGCACTACGAAGTAGTGGATCCGGTTGCCGTTGGGCACCTTCTCCGCGGTACCCACAAAAACGTGCTGACTCAACCATTCATGTGGCCCGGCGGGGGCATCGAACTTCGGTGACACTCGCATGTAGTATTCGTGGGGCTCGACCGGCTCATTGCGTCGCATACGCTCCATGACCGATTCCTCGCCCCACCGGTAGCCGCGATTTTGCATATAGATGATCGCGCCATCCTCAGCCTCCAACAGGTAACGCGCATCGAAGTCGATCACGCCGTTCGGACGCACCAACGGGAAATCGCCGCCAGACATCGGAATGACACGGCCACGCAGACTCGGGCCCTCCACGGTGCCAGCGGCCGCGTATACCGCGCCACGCACCTCACCCATTGCACTCGGGCGCACCCATTTCAGCCCGGTAAGCTCGATAGAAATGGTGAAGACATGCTCCAGGCGCGGGAGGAAAGGATGGGTCGTCATAGGCGCAAGTCGGCTCGTAATTGAGAGGTGTCGGCCAAGGGAAAGATAATCCAGTCGCCGTCAGCGATGATCCACCGTTCGGCTGATGCGGTCCATCCGGCATTCACCGAGCATCCTGAAATGATGACCTCGGCCCCAAATCCCACCGGTGTCACTGCCCTCATCGACGGCGCTCCCTTGAGCCGGCTGCAATACCAGGTCTTTGCGCTGTCCGCGGTATCGGTTTTTCTCGACGGCTACGATACCCAGGCGGTCGCCTACATCGCGCCGGTCGTGTCCCGGAGTTGGAGCTTGCCCACCGGGGCTTTCGGACCGGTGTTCGCCGCGGGACTCATCGGCTCGGCGCTCGGCAGCTTAGCTCTCGCCCCTCTGTCGGACCGTCTCGGCCGCAAGCGGGTCATGGTCGCCAGTGCCGCCGCGATCGGACTCCTGACACTGCTGTGCGCGGCGGCCAACACCCTGGGAATGCTCGAGTCGTTGCGATTTCTGGCCGGTCTCGGCCTCGGCGCCACTTTGCCGAACGCGTTGGCATTGATCGCCGAGTATGCGCCCGAGCGCCGGCGCACGACGATCGTGTCAGCGACGTTTTGCGGGTTGGCTGTGGGTGCGGCATTGGGAGCGGTTGCCGCCACTGCGCTGGTCCCGCGCTGGGGTTGGCCCTCGGTGTTTGTCGCAGGCGGTGTTGTGACCTTGCTGTCGTGGCCGATACTGCAGTGGCTGCTGCCTGAGTCGCTGTCTTACCTGGTACTGCGCCGGCCAGAGAGCCCCGAGACCCTCGAGACACTCGAACGGCTGACCGGTGCACCAACAGCCGCTTCGATCACACTCATCGCCGAGCCACAGGAGCGCCCCACATCGCACCTGGCGCTGCTGTTCAATGACGGTCGCGGTGTAGTCACCCTCACCTACGGGCTGCTTGCATTCCTCACTTTGTTGACGCTGTATCTGCTCAACAACTGGCTCCCGACGTTGATCCATTCACGCGGCCTGTCTGTTGAAGCGGCATCCTGGTCGACCGCGGCATTCCAACTCGGAGGCATCGCGGGCACGATCCTGCTCGGCATGCTCGCCGATCGATTCGGCCCGATCCGGGTCGTGGTGATCACCTACATCGCCGCCGCCGTATCGATCGCAAGTATCTCGGCCGTGTTGGACCCGGGATGGGTTGCGCTCGCGGCTCTTGCCTCGGGGTTTACCGTGATCGGGGCACAAAGCTGCAACAACGCCGTGTTGACCGGCCTGTACCCTACCGCCTCGCGCGGCGCGGCCCTCGGGTGGAACCTCGCTTTCGGCCGCATCGGGTCGATCCTCGGTCCCTCCATCACCGGAATGCTTTTGTTGATGAGCATCAGTGCCGAACACGTGCTGTTGTGGGCTGCCGTTCCTGTGGTCGGCGCGGCGGCTCTACTGTTGAGTGCCGCGAGCGCCATACGGCGAGTCACTGCCCGCGCAAAATAACGACGTCCGACATCACCCGGCTCGATCCGCCTTTCGGCTGATGTGAGTCACCGGCGCAGGCCGCAGCATGTTTCAGTCCTGTAGGGGGTTGTTGCAATGAAAACATACGACTCCCACTCTCTCGGTTACGACACGACCATTCCGTTCGATGCGGCCACCGATGAGCTCAATGTGCGCCTGGGGGTGTTGCTCGGCGGAGCCGACCTGTCACTCTTCGTGGACAACGCGCTCAACAGGCAGGCGTACCTGCAGCGCTCGCATGACACGCCGACGTCGCCTTTGTACTACGATCTGACATTGCGCCCGCTCACCGCCGGTGCAACGCTGACCTACAGGTATTGACAGCCATGAATCCTGTGCGAATTGTTGTTCTGCTGCTGGCATTCACTGCATTGCCCTTCCTGGCGGATCAGGCGCTTGCCGCGAGCGTCGCGGATGCATTCAGCCCCCAGCTCGCCGACGCTCCCGAGGCCCAGCGCGCCGACGCCCTCAGCACCCAACGCGCCAACGCTTTGCCGCTCACGCCGCTGTACCAGGTCACGCGGCCTCGGGCCGACGCGCGACCGGGCACGCTGTTGGGCTCTGAAAAAGCCGATCAATATCAGCTTCCCGGCGGAGTTAGCGCGGTCCGCATCGTCTATGTGTCACGCTCGGCCGAGGATAAGCCGGTGGCGACCAGCGCGGTGGTGTTGGTGCCATTCGGCCACGCGCCCCCCGGGGGATGGCCGGTGATCGCCTGGGCGCATGGTACGGCGGGAGTTGCGCGCAATTGTGCACCGTCGCTCATGAAAGACCTCTACTACGGCTGGGAAGGACTGTTCGGATACGCCATGCTGGGTTATGCGGTAGTCGCTACCGATTACGCCGGCCTCGGCACCGAAGGGCCTCACCAGTACATGTCGCTCGCGGCACAAGCCCACGACGTGATCAATTCAATACCCGCAGCTCGGGCGGCGGTGCCGGAGCTGGGGCCGAAGTGGGTTGCTGTCGGGCACTCGCAGGGTGGTGCGGCCGTGCTCAAAGTCTCGGAGTTGGAGCATGACCTGCGCGACGGCGGTTTTCTGGGCTCCGTCTCACTCGCTCCACCCACTGATCTCAACACGATGTGGCACGGGCACGCCGTCCCCATCGGGGCGGCCGGCGGCTATCTCGACATCATCGCGCTCGGCATCAAGGCGCAGGATGCCTCCTTCGATCCGGCCAGAATGTTGGGGCCCGGCGCGCTCGCAAAGTTGCCCGCAGTCGCCAACGAGGCCTGCCTGGATGCGGCCGCAGCCTTACTGGCCGACACGCCGGCTGCCTCCCTCCTCCAACCTCACTGGGCGGACGATCCAGCCGTGGTGCGCTTCGCACGCGCCAACCTTCCGGATCAGTCACCGGCCTATGGACCGATTCTGCTGCTCCAAGGAACGGCGGACCGGACCATCCCTGAGCCGCTCACTCGCGAGGCCGCCGCTCATCTGTGCAAGCTGGGGGATGTAGTGCGGTATCAAACTTACGAGGGAATGGATCATGACCCGCTCGTCGATGCCTCCTTCCGTGACCAGATCGGTTGGATCGCCGCGCGCTTCGGGGGCCAACCGGCTCACGGAAATTGTCACTGAGGCTGACTCATGACACGCCTGAGCAGACGATCCCTTCTGGGTACGGCGGTCGCGAGCGCGACATGGGTCATGTTGGGACGCGCCGCGACTCCAGGCGGTGATCCAACGGTGGGTGATACCGTCGCGGTCACGACTCGCGGCAAAGTCGCCGGTTACCGCAAAGACGGCACCTGCGTCTACAAAGACATTCCCTATGGCGCCTCCACGGCCGGCACCGCTCGATTCCAACCGCCACGGCCGCCTGAGCCGTGGACCGGTACACTCGCCGCCGTAAACGACCCGCCGGCGGCGCCACAGAGCGAGCCGGGCTCCCAGCGCAGGCGTGAAGTGCCCGCAACGCTTACGGGCATCGAGCCGGACTGGCCGGTGTTGCCGGAGAGCGAGGATTGTCTGAAGTTGGATCTTTGGACGCCGGCAGTCGATGATCACCGGCGTCCCGTCATGGTCTGGTTCCATGGCGGCGGATTTGCGGTGGGCTCCGCCGCTGGCGCCTGGCAGGATGGCGCCCGCTTGAGCCGACATGCGGACGTAGTCGTCGTCAGCGTGAACCATCGGCTGAATGTCCTCGGACACCTGTTTCTCGATCGCCTGGATGCGCGCTTCGCGGGCGCGGGCAACGCTGGGTTGCTGGACCTGGTGCTGGCGTTGAGTTGGGTCCGGGATAATGTCGCGCGCTTTGGCGGTGATCCGGGCAACGTCACCATCTTTGGCCAGTCGGGCGGTGGCCAGAAAGTCTCGATGCTCATGGCCATGCCGGCCGCCGCGGGCCTGTTTCATAAGGCCATCGTTCAGAGCGGCCCTGCTCCCAAGGCGCTCGAGCCCGCCTATGCGCAACAGATGGCGGAGCGCATGTTAGGCAAGCTCGGCATCCCGGGTAATGGCCTGTCGCAACTGCAGACCCTTCCGTTGGAACGCATCATGCGGGCCTACTTTGCCGTGTTTCGCGAGACCGGCGGTTATGGCGTGCTCGGCATTCTGCAGGGCTTCGCTCCGGTTGTTGACGGAGTCGTTTTGCCGCAGCACCCGTTTGACCCGGTCGCGCCGGGGATTTCGGCTGGTGTGCCGCTGCTGATTGGCACCACGCGTACCGAGATGACGCTCAATACGCTGGTCGAAGATCCGACCGCGGATCGAATGGACGAGCAGGGATTGCACACTCGCCTGATCGGACTTTTGGGTCATGACACCGAGCGTGTCGTCAAGGCGTATCGGGACCATCATCCTGCGGCGTCACCGTGGGAACTGTATGCGTTGATCACGGCCGACTGGCCAACACGGCTGTACTCGATCTGGATCGCACAGGCCAAGGCCCGCCTCGGACGGGCACCGGTCTACATGTACCGAACTGATTGGCAGACGCCTGTCGCGAGCGGCAGGCTGCTGTCACCTCATGCGATTGATCTGGCCTGGGTGCTCGACGATACCCCCTATTCCCGGAGTTTTGATGGCGGGGGACCGCAGGTCGAGCACGTGGCGGGACACATGCGCGATGGTTGGGTGGCCTTCGCGCGCAACGGCAATCCCAACACCCTGGGTCTGCCGGAATGGCCCTCGTATCGGCCGGAGTCCGGGCGCGCGACAATGTTGTTCGACAATAACTCTCGGGTCGTGAATGACCCTGATGGCGCCGATTGGCGTGTGATCGACTCGATCATGTCCGGAAGGTCGCGCCAGGAGCCTGTCTGAGTAGTGCTCGCCTACTGCGGCCGCCCGGCGCACGACAGTAGTACCGGAGTTGAGTGAGGAAACGGGTATGCACGGCACAAATTTACGGGTTTTGGTGCTGACGTTGGTCGCTGTCGGCGGCCTGGTTGGCCAGAGTGTGGGAGCCGAGGGGCCCTCCGCGGCCGTTCAGGAGTACCGGCGCCACATGTTCGACCCACCGGTTCGGACCCTTGCGAACCGTACCATGGAGTTGATGTTCAACACCGCACGCGTGGAGAATGGAGCGCGGGCATCGCCGCTCTTAGGCAGCAGCGGCGCGCTCGATTTCACGTACGAGTATAAGGGCGTGACCCACAAGGCCATCGACGTGCTCGAGGACACGAGCGCCGATGCCCTGCTGATTCTCAAGAATGGCCGGATCGTGTTCGAGCGCTATCTCAACCGGACGAATGAGCAGACTCATTTCAACTCCTATTCCATGGCGAAATCGATCAACTCCATCCTGGTCGGTTTCGCCATCGCCGACGGTTATATCCACTCGGTGGACGATCCGACCTTGAAATACGTGCCGGAATTACGCGGGTCCGGCTACGAGGGCACGACGCTGAAGAATCTGCTCGAGATGCGTTCGGGTGTGGACTGGAACGACAATTTTTTTGCCGACGAGACGGCATCACACGCCGCGCACGTCGCCTCCTGGGTGGAGGAGAAATCCCGGTACGCGGACGCGGCGAAGACCACCCGCAGGGCGCACCCGCCGGGGAGTGTTTACAACTACAACACCATGGATGCTGGGGTCATCGGCCTGGTCGTGGAGCGCGCGGTAGGCAAACCGATCAGCCGCTACCTGGGGGAGCGATTGTGGCAGCCGGGAGGGATGGAATCCTACGGTTTTTATATTATCGACGGACCTCCTGGGGTTGGACGGGAGTTTTCC
>Ga0105240_10000791_pt1 | contig 57291 bp, 44 predicted proteins | sample KBSC54metaG_FD_80426 | JGI IMG/M metagenome (GOLD analysis project Ga0105240, IMG submission 80426) | Corn rhizosphere microbial communities from Kellogg Biological Station, Michigan, USA - KBS C5-4 metaG | ecosystem: Host-associated > Plants > Roots > Rhizosphere > Soil | place: Michigan, USA... | reverse complement strand
GCCGGACTACGATCCCAAGGAAGTGGCCTCCATTGATCAAGGCAACGTGTTCACTCTCGCGAAGCTCCTCCCGGAGTTCCTCGATGTGGACTTCACGGGCGTGAAGACGTTTCCCATTCCGGTGCTCATGTTCATGGGGCGGCACGATTACACGACCCCCTCAGAACCAACCGCCGCATGGCTCCAGGCCGTGCATGCACCTTACAAGCAGGGTGTCTGGTTTGAGAACTCGGCGCACATGATCCCGTGGGAGGAGCCTGGGAAGACTCTCCTGAGTCTGGTGACCTATGTGAAGCCGCTGGCCCACTAGGGCAATCGATGCTGCAGGCAACACGGATCTAGCTAGGCGGGAACCTTCAAGGAGAGGATGGCGGATTTCAGGTGGGTGTGGTGGCGGATGGCTTCTTCGCCCAGCTCGTGGCCGACCCCTGATTGTTTGACGCCGCCGAAGGGGACGGCAAGGTCCAACACGCCGTGGGTGTTGACCCACACTGTGCCGGCGCGGAAGTTGCGGATGAACCAGTGGGCTTTGTTCAGATCTCGGGTCCAGACGCTGGCGCCCAGGCCGAACTGGGTATCGTTGGCTCGCTTCAGGACATCATTCAAATCGTCGAAACGTGCCACGGCGAGGACGGGGCCGAAGATTTCCTCTTGCACCATGCGCATGCGGGGGTTGACGTTCGCGAAGACCGTGGGACGGACATACGAGCCGGGACTCTCGGGTGCCTCACCGCCAACGACGATTTCGGCGCCTTCGTCGCGACCGGACTGGATGTAGTCCAGGACGCGCTTCTGTTGGCTCGCGGACACCAGCGGGCCCATTTCGGTATCGGGGGCGAGCGCGGGACCTAGTTTGATTTCCTTGGCGATGCGCGCGATCCCTGTGACAACTTCGTAGTAAACGGATTCATGCACAAACAGGCGGGAGCCGGCAATGCAACTCTGGCCGTGATTGGCGAATATGCCCAGGGCGGCGCCGGGGATGGTCACTTCGAGGTCGGCGTCCTCGAGGACCACCATCGGAGATTTTCCGCCGAGCTCGAGGGTGAAGTGTTTCATGTTGCGGGCCGCCGCTTCGCCGATGCGGCGCCCGACCTGGGTCGAGCCGGTGAAGCTGATCTTGTCGATCTCGGGATGGGAGACTAGCGCTGCGCCGGCCACTTCACCGTAGCCGGTAACGATGTTGATGACACCTTCAGGTATGCCTGCTTCGGCGACCAGCGCGGCAAAACGCAGCGCGGTGAGTGGGGTTTGCTCAGCGGGCTTGAGTACCAACGTGCAGCCTGTTGCCAGCGCTGGCGCGATTTTCCAGATCGCCTGGCCCAGCGGCACGTTCCAGGGTGTGATCGCACCGACGACGCCGATCGGCTCGCGCAGGGTCATGGCGAAGAAGTTACCGCCGGGGTTGTACGGGATCGAAGCCTCGATGGTGTGGCCCTGGATTTTGGTCGCCCATCCTGCCATGTAGCGCAGGTAGCTTACTGAAAGGTCGACGTCGATGGCGCGTGTGGCCGTGAGGATTCGTCCGCTGTTGACGCTTTCGATCTCGGCAAACTCGGTCGCATGAGTCTCCAGGAGGTCGGCGAGGCGTAAGAGCAATCGCTCACGGTCGGCGCCGCGCATTTTTGGCCAGGGCCCCGACTCGAATGCCCGCCGTGCTGCTTTGACGGCGCGATTGACATCGTTGGCATTGCCGGCTGGAACATGGCTCACGGTCTCGCCGCTGGTCGGATCGATGACAGGGATGGTGGCGTCGGAGGAGCTCTGGATGAACTTGCCGTCGATGAAGAGCTGATGGGGCGCGCTCAAGAACGCACGGCTGGGGGTGCTGAGTTTGGAGAGATCGTTTGCGAGTGCGTGCATGGCGTGGCTGCGCTCCTCAGTACTGGCCGGAGAGCAGAGTTCCGCCGCCGGGGACGTGGGTGGGTAGGTTGAGGCGTTTCAACATCTGGTGTGTTGTGCACACCGCGGCGGAGATGACAGGGAGGCCATGCTTGCGTTCCGCAGCGTCGATCACCGGGAGCGAAGGCATCTGCACGCAGGCCGACAGGACGAGCGCGTCAATGCCGTCGCGTTTTACGCGCGAGGAAATCTCCAACAGGTTGTTGCAGTCCAAGCGAGCTACGGCGAGGTTGTCGGGCACTTCCAGGGCCATGTAGTCCTTGACTGTGATGCCTTCGCCTTCGAGGTAGTCGACCACCCGTTGCGCCAGCGGCTTCATGTAAGGGCAGATCACGCTGACGACCTTCGCGCCGAGTGTTTGGATGCCAGTGATCAGCGCTCCCGCGCTCGTGACCACTGGGGCGGGGGCGCCGTTGCGCGAGGTCTGCTCGTGCAATCGGGATTCGGAGATGCGATGGTAGCCTTGTCCCATGCTCATGATGGCAACCAGACAGGCGTAGCCGAGTACGTCAACTCGAGCGTCGGAGAGCTCCAAGGCGCATCGATCGCTGTCGCGGTCCATAGCCGCGAGCTCGTCGAGAGTCACATGCTTCATGCGCATGCGGCTGGAGTGGAAGGTGAATCGCTCAGGGGCGATGGTTTCGCGTGAGCGCAGCATCGCTGGGATCTCGGTTTCCATCGTCGTGTTCGACGAGGGTACGATTTGTCCGATACGGTAGTGCTTCATCGGCGGGTTTTGGGGCGCGGCCAGTAGTGCTCACGCTGAGTGTGTCGATGCGATCGTGACACCTTCCCGGCCGTGCACGCATGGCGAAGCCAGCCACAATGATTGCAGTTTCGGCCACGGTCCTTGTGGCCTGAAGAGGTGCAGGCGGCCGCGGCCTCGCTACAGGCGGCGTCCGGCGCTTTGGCCCGTCGAGGGGAGCTCGAAGTCTGCCAGCTCGCCAAGCGTCGTCCGGGGTTGGAAGCTGGCCTCCTCATGGAGTTCCCAGTTTCGGGGGAGATCGGCTTCGTTGTTTTGCCACTGGACGGGTTGTTGTGGCCGACGGTTGATGCAGAGATTGAATATGTCGAAGCGGTTGTAGTGGCCGACGATATCGTGCATCTGTTTGGGTTGGATGCACCGATTGAGATCGATATCGGCGCAGACGATCCCCTCCTGGTCGATGAGCGACTCGCCGACCAGCCTGCCGTCGGGGCCGATGATACCCGAGAAGGCGCTCGAGGTGCGGCTCAGGACGGCGCGGGCGTCAGGCCGGATCCGGCTCATTTCGGTGATGATCTCTTCCGAGACGGTCGAGCACGAGACGATCGTAAACAGTTTGCCCTCGAAGGAGTGCGCGGCGGCACGCAAGCGGATCGCTTCGGCCATGTCGTAGTCGGGGGGCGCGACCGGCAAGGCAATGTAGCTTGCAACATGGAGCAACTCGCCTTGGGCGAGGAGCGCAAACCGGGCGAGCGTGTTTGTATTCTCGCCGCAGGCGAGCCCACCGAGGCGGCCGAGCTCGGTGTCGTAGACCCGCAGGCTCGAGCCGTCGCCACCGGTCCAGGTGAGCTTCTCCGCCCAGGTAGGCACGAGCTTGCGGTGCTTACCGATGATGTGTCCCGTTGGCGCGATGAAGACGAGCGTGTTGTAGAGAACACCAAGTGAGATCGGACTGCGCTCGTTGAGGCCCATAACCACGTATGTACCGGTCTCGCGCGCGGCGTTGCAGACGATTGCAATTTCAGGACCTGGAATCTGCACGGCGGCATGGACCAGTTTCTCGAACCAGGCGCTGCCGGTGACGGGATCGGTGATCCAATTCCAGTAGGGATAGCCCGGTATGAAAACCTCGGGAAAGGCGATCAGGCGCGCGCCGCGGTCGGCGGCTGCGCGAATGAGAGTGGCCGCTTTTTGCGCAGTTCGTTGCGCGTCCAGGAATACGGGCGCGGCTTGTATCGCAGCCGCTTTGAATGGCTTGAAACTGCTCATGCGTGGCATCCGCCTGTTCGGGAATGTTGGCGTTCGCGCCGGATACCGATGGGCGGATGGCGCGGTCATGCCGCGCAAAGATGGCCATGTTGGCGAGGAATGTCAAATGACGCGTTTGTGCGTGGTGCTCTCAAACCACTCTTTGAAACGCAACAGAGGTGGGGAGCGGTTGTCGCGCAGATAGACCAAGGACAGCTCCAGGGTGACGGGAAGATCGTCTACAGCCAGCAACTGAACGCCGTGGGGGAGTCTCCATCGATGGGAGGAGTTGACAATGGCGGCGCCGGCGCCTGTGGTGACCAGGGTAAGCATCGCCGCCTCGTTGGCGGCTTCATGAACCACGCGCGGCTCGACATTGCGCTTCTTCAGCTCTGTCAGCAACGCATCGTGGAAGGCGGGGCTGCCGGAGCGTTGGAAGAGAACCAGCGGCTCGCCGGCGAGATCGGCCAATCGAATCCGCCTGCGGGCGGCAAGGGGCGAGCCGCGCGGTACGGCCAGGCAGACCTCGTGCTGCTCCAGGCGCTGCACCAGGATGTCGTCGTCTTTCGGGGCGTTGTAAAGAAATCCGGCATCCAACTTGCGCTCGCGGATCGCGGCCAGCTGATCGAGGGAGGCCATGGCCGCCGGCTCGACTCGGACCTCGTGCGCGCTGGCCGTGAATTCACGGATACTGTCGGGGACGATGCCGTGCCAACCGGCTACCTCGATGTAGCCGAGACGAAGCACGCCCATCTTGCCGCGGCCGACGAGTTGAACGTGCCGAGCGACTTGCTCGATGTCCGCCAACAGACGCCGGGCGTCTTCCTGCAGCGCGCGGCCCGCTGCTGAAACGCGGATGCCACGCGGCAGGCGGTCGAAAAGTCGGACCTGCAACTCCTGCTCGAGCTTGTGCATGTGGCGGGTGAGCGCCGGTTGGGCAACGCGCAGGCGTTGAGCGGCGCGTCCAAAGTGCTCTTCTTCGGCGATCGCCAGAAAGTATCGTAGTTGTTTGAATTCCAACGAATCGTCTCCTGCGCGGTCAGGGGGCGCGCGATCGGGATGCGGCCGATGACGGTACTGATATCAAAACGGCATCGGTTTGGCCAATTGTTCTATTGGACGGATTCGATTGCAGAGCCGGATAGTTCCTCGCCAGGTGTAGCACCGGGACAAGGTGAATGGCGGAGCGCTCGTTTGCGAAAGAGGTTGAGCAACTCAGGCTCGGGGCGGGGCAGGAGTTCCGCGGCGAAGGCATCCTTGCCATCACCAAGGCCTTGTTGCAGTGTGGGGTCGGTTATGTTGCCGGCTATCAAGGGGCGCCGATCTCGCACCTCATGGATGTCCTCGCCGATGCGCACGACATTCTCGATGAGCTGGGCGTGCGCTTTGATTCCAGTGCAAATGAGGCGACGGCGGCGGCGACTCTCTCCGCCTCGGTGATGTATCCCATCCGGGGTGCGGTAGCCTGGAAGGCGCCTGTAGGTACCAATGTCGCATCCGATGCGCTGGCTAACCTGACATCGAGCGGTGTCAAGGGAGGGGCGCTCATCATCGTGGGGGAGGACTATGGCGAAGGGTCCTCCATCATGCAGGAGCGCAGTCACGCGTTCGCGATGAAATCGCAGATTTGGCTGCTCGACCCGCGTCCGAATCTGCCGTCGATCGTGCAAGCCGTCGAGGCGGGTTTCGAGCTCTCGGAGATCTCGAACACCCCGGTCATGCTCGAGATGCGCATCCGGAGTTGCCATTTGCACGGCAGTTTCGTCGCCAAGGACAACAAGCCCCCCGCCTACACCATTAAACAGGCATTGGCGAATCCGGTGCGTGATACGAACCGGATCGTATTACCGCCCGCATCCTTCATGCACGAGAAGGAGAAGATCGAGGAGCGTTGGCCCGCGGCAGTCCAATACATCCACTCTCGCGGGCTGAACGAGCAGTTCGGGCCAGCGGAGGGCGACTGTGGAATCATCCTCCAGGGAGGGCTGTACAACGGCGTGATCCGCGCGTTGGAGAGACTCGGGCTGGCGGATTGCTACGGGCAGTCGCGTGTCCCGCTGTATGTTCTGAACGTGACCTATCCTCTGGTCGATGAGGAGGTGACGGCGTTTTGCCGCGACAAGTCCTCGGTGCTCATTGTCGAGGAAGGTCAGCCGGATTTTCTCGAGCAGGCGATCACGACAGCTTTGCAGCGAGCGGGCTGTGGTACTCGGGTCGTAGGAAAGGGCACTTTGCCGGTGTATGGCGAGTACACAACGGCGGCGATGATGGAGGGATTCGACAAGTACTTTCGCGAGCGTGCGCCGGAAATGACAGGTCGCAAGGCACTCGCATTGCCGGCGACGGTGCAGTCCGCCGCGCCGGACCACGAGATCAGGGCACTCTCGGACAGTGTCCCCGCACGCCCGGCCGGCTTTTGTACAGGTTGCCCGGAGCGTCCGGTCTTCGCCGCATTGAAACTTGCGGAGCAGGAACTCGGACCGCACCACGTGTCGGCCGACATCGGGTGTCATCTGTTCTCGATCCTTCCGCCGTTTCACATCGGGCATACCACCATGGGCTACGGAATGGGCGCAGCCTCTGCTGCGGCATTCAACGTGTCGGGAAGCAGGCGCTCTATCAGCGTCATGGGCGACGGCGGGTTTTGGCACAATGGCTTGTCGTCCGGCGTCGCTAATGCCGCCTACAACAAGTCGGACAATGTCATTCTCATTGTCGACAACTACTACTCGGCGGCGACCGGCGGCCAGGACGTTCTCTCCTCCAGGGCCGCGAACGCGCGGCGGCTCACAAACAACTCGATAGTCGATGCGGTGAAGGGTGTCGGCGTCAAGTGGGTCCGCAAGATAAGCAACACATACGATGTCGCCCAGATGCTGACGACCTTCCGTGAGGCACTCACGTCCAAAGAGCCCGGCCCGAAGGTCATCGTCGCTTCCTCCGAATGCATGCTCAACCGCCAACGGCGTGAGAAGCCTCTGCAAAGACAGGCGATCAAGCGTGGCGAGCGGGTAGTGCGCACCCGCTTCGGCGTAGACGAAGATGTTTGTACAGGGGATCACGCCTGCATCAGACTCTCGGGCTGTCCGTCGCTCACTGTGAAGAAAGCAGGCGATCCTCTGAAGGAGGACCCGGTTGCCTCGATCGATCACACCTGCGTCGGTTGTGGCAATTGCGGCGAGGTGGCCGAGGCGGCCGTGTTGTGCCCTTCGTTCTATCGCGCCCAAATTGTGCACAACCCCACCCGAGGCGAGCGGCTGTTGACGGGCGTGCGTGCGGCCATTATCGGCTTCTTTCAGCGCAGGCGCGAGCGGCGAAGAGTGATTGCGTTGGACGCCCATTGATGGAGGCTGTCGCACTCAGCGGTGATCGGCCGATTTGTATCGCCGTTCTCGCCATTGGCGGGCAGGGCGGAGGCGTGCTCGCGGATTGGATCGTGACCACCGCCGAAATCAACGGGTGGTACGCGCAAGCGACCTCGGTACCGGGTGTCGCGCAACGGACCGGAGCCACCGTCTATTACATCGAATTGTTCCCCAACAAGGGACAGCCGCCGGTTTTGGCATTGATGCCCACACCCGGGGACGTCGATGTGGTGCTCGCGGCCGAATTCATCGAGGCGGGCAGGGCAATCCTGCGCGGGTTTTGCACGCCTGATCGCACCACCCTCATCAGTTCCACGCATCGCTCCTACTCCATCGGCGAGAAATCGGTGCCTGGAAACGGCTTGGTCGATCCCTCCAAACTCATCGCGGCGATCCGCCGTCAGACCGCCAAGGTAGTCGCGCTCGACATGGCTTCGGTCGCCGAGCGTCACGGGAGCGTGATTTCCGCTGCGATGCTGGGTGCTCTGTCTGCTTCGGGAGCGCTTCCTTACACGCGCGATAGTTTTGAGGAAGCCGTCGTGAGGGGCGGCGTCGGCGTTACCGAGAGTCTCGAGGCATTTGGTCAGGCGTACAAGGACGTAGAGACGGGCATCGATGGGCTCGCGGAGCTAGAGGATGGCGGTGTGGCGCAAGCGCTGGAGAATACCGGCGTCGCGGTAGATGCGGTCCTGGCAAAGATTCGTCATCCGGTGTTTGCCAGCGTCGTGGCAGAGGCGCTACGGGAGTTTCCGGAGCCCACGCATGTGTTGCTCGCGGCGGGCATGAGCCGGCTGGCAGATTATCAGGATCTGCACTATGTCGACGAATATCTGCACAGGCTGCGCCAGGTGTTGACATCGGATCGTAACACCGGCGGTGAGTCCCACGGGTTTGCGCTGACGACGGAAGCCGCGCGTCAGATCGCCGTGGGTATGGCGTATGACGATGTGATCCGGGTAGCGGATCTCAAGATCCGTTCGAGGCGATTCGAGCGTATCCGCAAGGAAGCTCGCGCCAAAGATGCGGAAGTTCTTTACACGGCGGAATTCATGCATCCACGCGTGGGTGAGGTGGTTGGCACGCTGCCACGTAGCATCGGAGCGTGGGTCGAGAGTAGCCCGCGTCTGTGTGCCGTCCTGGACCGCTTGTTCAACAAAGGTCGCCGTATCCAGACCAACAAGTTGGCCGGATTCTTCGCGCTGTACGTCGTTGCTGGAATGAGGTGCTTCCGCAGGCACACGCTGCGTCATCACCGCGAAATGGAGCGTCTGGAGCGTTGGCTCGCGCAGGTCCATCGCGCGGCTGCGATAGATTATCGCTTGGCCCTGGAAGTCGTGAAGAACAGACGGCTTGTCAAAGGGTATAGCGATACTCACGAGCGGGGCGACAAGAAGTTTGAGCGGGTCATGGCGGCCGCGGCTCAGCTCCTTGGCCGAGGTGATGCCGCCGCGTGGGTGCGCAAGTTGCGTGAGGCCGCGCTCGCGGACGAGGAAGGTGCGGCACTCGAGGAAGTTTTGCGGGTGTCTCCGGTGAGACATGAATAACAACGTCTGGCAGGAGGGCAGACCGGAGACCGTCTACGACGCGTTCGTTCAGGCGGAGCGGTGCCATGGCGAGCGACCGTTCCTGTGCGTGTTACCCGAAGTGGCTGGTATCTACTGCATTCCTCCTGGAGAGCTGACCTACTCCGCGGCAAGAGCGCAGGTTGAGAGCCTGGCAAGTCGGTTCGCCGCTGCAGGTTATGGACGGGGCCACAGGATCGGGCTTCTGTTGGAAAATCGGCCAGCGTATTTCCTTACCTGGTTTGCGCTGAACGCGCTCGGGGCGTCTGTGGTGCCGATCAACCCGGATTTACGAGCGTCCGAGCTGCAGTATCTCATCGGCCACTCAGACATCACTGCTGCGGTCGTGCTGCCTGCGCGCAAAGATGACATCGCAGCTGCTGCCGGGGCATCGGGGAAGGCGGTCGCCGTCATGAGCCCGGATGACGACATTGCGCCGGCCTTGACGACTGCAGCGACCGTACGGCCGGCCTTGGGTCGCAATGAAGAGTGCGCAGTTCTATATACGTCCGGCACGACGGGCTATCCGAAAGGCTGCGTGCTGACCAATGACTATTTTCTGATCTCGGCGGAGTGGTACGCCAGCGTCGGCGGGCTGTGCGCAATGTATCGCGGAACCGAACGGATGTTGACGCCCCTGCCGACCTTGCACATGAACGCGATGGCGACATCTGCGATGACCATGTTGGCCTTGGGTGGCTGTCTCATTCCACTGGATCGCTTTCATCCCAAGAGCTGGTGGAGCTCTGTGCGAGCCTCGCGAGCTACTGTTCTGCATTATCTCGGGGTGATGCCTGCGATTCTCATGGCTGCACCGGAATCGCCGCAGGACCGCACGCACCAGGTGCGGTTTGGATTTGGCGCTGGAGTCCCTCGGGAATTGCATGTGCCGTTCGAGAGGCGCTTTGGATTTCCATTGATCGAGGCGTGGGCCATGACCGAAACCGGCTCGGGAGCGGTGATCGCGGCGACGCACGAGCCTCGCCACCCCGGCATGAGTTGTATCGGTCGGCCTTCCTCCGACCTCGAGATTCGACTGGCGCGGGAGGATGGCTCGGAGGCCGCCACCGATGAGATCGCGGAGCTCCTGGTGCGGCGCCGGGGACCCCTGCCGCGGCGCGGTTTTTTCGATCGCTATCTCAAGGACCCGGAGGCCACCGACGCCGCCTGGGCGGACGGTTGGTTCCACACCGGCGACCTGGTGAAGCGGGATGTCGAGGGTCGGATCTATTTCGTCGATCGTAACAAAAACATCATCCGCCGATCCGGTGAAAACATCTCGGCCGTGGAGGTGGAGCGTGTCGTTGGCGAGCACGCGTCCGTGAAAGCCGCCGCGGTGGCGCCGGTGCCCGATGCTTTGCGCGGTGATGAGGTTTTTGCGTGCATAGAGCCACGGGTCGCCTTCAAGGGCGAGGAGGATCGCAACGCCGCCGCGGAGGCACTGGTGCGGTTTTGTATGGCTCGTCTGGCTTACTTCAAGGCTCCCGGATATGTCGCTTTTGTCGATAGTCTGCCAGTGACCGCCACGCAGAAGATTCATCGGCGTGCGTTGAAGGAGTGTGTCGCGGACTTGTTCGCCCGTGGCCAGTACATTGACACTCGCTCCCTGAAAAAAAGATGAGCCGACGAATGGGTGCCCTCGGCGCTGTCCACAGGAAATTGGGAGATCGGACGATGTTAGAAGATCCGCTGTCGAGTCTGTTGCTCGCTCTCAAGGGCGGCCGCGTTCGAGTGATCGATTTGACTCAGACCTTGACGCCAGATTTTCCCGTGATTCAATTACCGGCGGAGCTCGGCCAGTGCGCCCCCCTCACGCAGGAGCCGATCTCACGCTACGACGAGCGCGGTCCGCAGTGGTACTGGAACAACTTCACTTGCAGTGAGCACACCGGAACCCACTTCGATGCGCCCATCCACTGGATCACGGGCAAGGACTTACCGAACAATGCAGTGGATACCATCGCTCCGGAGCATTTCATTGCGCCTGCCGCGGTGATCGATTGCTCGTGGGAGGCGGCCGGGGATCCGGATTTTGTGCTGAGTGCCCAGCACATCCGCGCGTGGGAGGCGAGCTATGGTGTGATCCAGCCCGGGAGCTGGGTGCTCATGCGCACCGATTGGTCGAAACGGCCGCGTGAGCAATATGAGAATCGGCGTGCTAACGGCGCTCACACGCCAGGGCCCGCGCCCAGTGCCATTCAACTGTTGATCGAGCGTGATGTGCTGGGGTTTGGAACCGAAACGATCGGGACCGATGCCGGACAGGCCCATCTCTTCGATCCGCCATTACCCGCCCACTCGCTGCTGCACGGCAGTGGTCGCTACGGGCTGCAATGCCTCACGAATCTCGATCGCCTGCCGCCGAAGGGAGCGGTGATCATTGCGGCACCGCTGAAACTGCTGCAGGGCTCCGGAAGTCCGCTCAGGGTGTTGGCTCTCGTACCGGCCTGAGGCGATCGAGGCAAACCATGGATCTGAGAGTCGATTGCGCGACGGCTCGCCGGGAGCTCCGGGCGACATGACGGGCACGGACCGTAGAGGGTATGACGACGTTGCGGTGACTACACCCGTCACGATTCCATACGTCAGATACTCGCCACGTGGCGCACATTGGTTCGCAGCGAGCGCACTTGCTGCTTTGCTGGAGCAAAGTGGTCTCGAGAAGAAGGCGTTGGACGGCCTGGGTTTCGCGAGCTTCACGGCAGCGCCGGACAACGCGGTCGCGATGACTCAACACCTGGGACTCACGGTACGTTGGCTCGATCATATCCCCATGGGCGGTGTTTCCGGGATCGTGGCCCTGCGGCGGGCGCTGCGCGCTGTGCAGTCCGGGGATGCTACGGTAGTGGCTTGCATCGGCGCGGATACCAATCGACTCGACTCATTCCGCTCGATTGTCGAGAACTTCAGTCAGTTCTCGCGTGATGCCGTCTATCCCTACGGAGCGGGGGGCGCGAATGCGAGCTTCGCGCTGCTGACGGACTACTACATGAGGACGTTCGGCGCCCGAGCGGAGGATTTCGGCAAGTTGTGTGTCGCGCAGCGCGAGAATGCGCGGCAGTTTCCCTATGCGTTGTTAAAGAAACCGTTGACGCTGGATGAGTATCTGACCGCACGGCCGATTGCCGAGCCGCTGCGGTTGTTCGACTGTGTGATGCCGTGCGCGGGCGCGGAAGCGTTTCTGGTGATGAAGCGTCAACGTGCCATCGAGCTGGGGCTCGCGCATGCCGTCGTCCTGGGAGCCACTGAATGTCACAATCCTTTTCCCGATGATCCGGTGCAGACGCGAGGCGGCTGGGCGTTGGATCGGGATGAGCTGTTCGCCCAAGCGGGAGTGTCCCGCGACGATATTGATCTGGTGCAGACCTACGATGATTATCCGGTAATGTCCGTCCTCCAGCTGGAGGATCTGGGGTTTTGTGCCAAGGGTGAGGGTCCGGAATTCATTCGCAGCCATACGTTCACGACTGAAGGCAGCTTTCCCATCAATACCTCAGGCGGACAGTTATCAGCGGGGCAGCCGGGCGCGGCGGGCGGGTTTCTGGGCATCACGGAAGCGCTCCGGCAGGTGACGGGCACTGTCTTGGGAGCTCGTGTCCGGGATGCCAGGACGGCGCTCGTCAGCGGCTTTGGCATGATGGTCTATGACAGGGGGCTGTGCAGCGGCGCGGCGATCCTGACGAGGGGCACGTGACCACGGTGCCGGAGACAGCAGAGGCGATTGCCGCGATTCCGCGTGGCGGGCGTAGCCGAGTCTCACTTGGATTCACCGCAGCGGCGGCTCTAGGGCGGTTCGAATTGCAGGTCTGCAGTCAGTGTGAGGCCGTTCAATATCCGCCACGTGAGGCTTGCTATCAATGTCTGTCGGAACGGCTCGTATGGAAGCCTCAAAACGGGGCGGGCGAGCTCCTGTCCCGCACCGTACTGCATCACAGCCATGACCCGTACTTTGGTAAGCGCCTTCCGTGGCATGTCGGTATGGTCAGGCTCGATTGCGGGCCTACCGTCCTCGCGCATCTGCCAGCAGTTGCGCCGAAGCCGCCGGCTCGCGTTTGGGTGAGCGCGCGGCTGGATCGAGCCGGCCAGGGTGTGTTGGTGGCGTCTGAGACAGAGGATGATGTCGACTTGAGCAACGACTGCAGATTGCGGGAGATGACGAGCGATCCCAGGGAGGCCAATGTGTTGATCACCGATGGGAGATCCGCGCATTCCCAGGCTATCGTGCGCGCGCTTGCGGCCGCTGGAGCCGGGCGGATCTGGGTCGGGATGGATTACGAGGGTCAGGTTGATCAGAGGCGCAGCGCCTCGACGTTCCGCGCAGCGGTGGAAGCGCCTGAAGTCCTGCGCGAACTGCCCCAGGTCACTTGCCTGCGGCTCGATGTCACCGACAACGGTTGCGTGAGGGAGGCGGCCTCCGCGGTCGCAAGCGAAATCGATATCCTGATCAATACGGCGCAGGTGCGGTCGTTGCGCAGCGCCGATCTCGCGCGGGCTGAGATGGAATCGCACTACTTCGGGCTTTTGAACCTTGCGGAGCATTTCGCGCCTGCCATGGGTGCGCGCGCCGGGCCCGGGCAGCGATTGTGCCCTGCCTGGGTGAACGTGCTGTCGCTTTTCGCCTTGAGCTGCCATCCGCCCTGGGGGACGTACAGTGCTTCGATGGCGGCGGCACATTCGTTCTCGCAATGCCTGCGCGCGCAGCTCAGGGAAACCGGAGCTCGCCTCGTCACCGTGTTTCCGGGTCCACTCGAGGAGGGGCGGAGTCTGGGCATCCCTCAATCGAAGCTGTCACCTTCAGCGCTTGCAGGGTCGATCGTGGATGCGTTGCGCAGGGGTGTGGAGGAAGTTTACCCCGGCGAGGTGGCGCGGGAGTGGGTTGAAGGAGTGCTCGATCGTCGTAGAGTGTCAGATAGCGGTGCTACGGTCCCGAGGTGACGGCATGAGCAGTGAAAACGGCGCCAGGCTCCAACAAGGTGTCCTCGGAACGGCGGACATCGTGTTCATGGTGATGGCGGCTGCGGCGCCGCTCGGGGTCGTTGTCACTCTGGTGCCGATTGCGTTCGCTTTCGGTAACGGGGGTGGGTTGCCAGGCACTTTCTTGTGCGCTGTCGTCGCGATGCTACTGTTTGCTGTTGGCTACGTACGCATCATGCCGTTTGTCCGGAACGCGGGCGCCTTTTATGCCTATATCACTGCGAGCTTCGGTCGCGAATGTGGCTTGGCGGCCGCGTACGTGGCAGCCCTGTCCTATATCGCTCTGTCGTGCTCGACGTTGACGTCGCTGGCGTTTTTCACCGCGCAGTTCGTGGAGAACTTGACTGGTGTGAAGTCACACTGGGTGCTTTGGGCCGTCCTCAGCCTCATTGCACTCACTATCCTGTCCTATCATCACATCAGCTTGGCCGCCAAGGTACTCGGTGTCGCGCTGACCGCGGAAGTTGCGTTGATCCTGCTTCTCGATGGAGCAATCATTTATCATGCCGGTCCGCATAGCGTGACCCTGCAGAGCTTCACACCCCGCATGATGTTCGCGCCGGGTCTGGGCATTGCGGCGATCTATGCCTTCAACAGCATGCTCGGCGTGGAAGGTACCGCGATCTACCAGGAGGAGGCTCGTGAACGCAGCGTAACCATTCCGAGGGCGACGTATATCTGTGTGACCGTCATCGGACTCTTCTACGTGCTGACGGCCTGGTGCCTCGCTATAGCGGTTGGGCCCGAGCAGGTGGGGGCGGTTGCGCGATCGAGTCTGGGCACGTTTGTGGCAGACCAGGGTATCGCGCAGTTGGGGAAGTGGGCGGGAATGGTGTTCGGTGTGCTGACGGTAACCAGCTCGTTCGCCGCCGCGCTCGCGTTATTTAATAACGCCACGCGTTACCTCTTCGCGCTCGCACGTGATGGGGTCTTGCCGGGGGCTCTGTCCAGAATACATCACCGATACCGCTCGCCGCACATCGCGGGCTTGTTGCTCGCAGCGCTGCTGGCAGTCGTGATCACTGCCAGCGCCATCGCCGGATTGGATCCTCTGGTAAATGTGACCACGGCACTGGTGGGGCTCGGCTCTGTCGGGTTGATGGCCTTGTTGGCCGTCATGGCGTTGGCGATACCGCTGTTCTTTCTGAAAAAACGGATGTTCGGGCTTGGCAGGAGTGCTGCCCCGGCGATCGGTGGCACCGTGATCGCCATCGCGGTGTACCTGGCGTTCGCGAACTATTCCGCCATTACCGGCGTCAATTCGGTAGTTGTGAATCATCTGCCATACCTGTTGGTTGTTGTCGCCCTGGCCGGTGGGGCGCAGGCGCGGTGGCTGCGCGTACGCAAGCCTGGCATTTATGCGCAGATCGGCGCCACGCGGGTAGACGAAAGTGCCGGAACCGCGGCCGGAGTGCGCGGGGCCGATCGCCCATCCAGTGCTCGGGAAAGCCAAGCACTGTATCCGTGCGATTAGCGGTACGGGGTGTGCCACAAGATTCGAAGAACGAATTATCCCGCGGTAGAATGGTGGGGTATGTGCTACTCCGCTCAAGTCCGGCAGAATATCTACGCATTGGCCCGCCGTTACGGCGCCAATATCGCCTACGACATGTTCGCGCAGCTTTTCCGGCGGCGGTTGGAAGGCGAGGACATCAAAGCCACTCGCGCTCTGGAAGATAACTTTGCAGAGCCGAAATCCGACCTCGAGCGGCAGATCAAAGCGGACATCGATGCCTATCGCGCCAAGCGTGTCTCGGAGTGGGAGCAGGACCTGTTCAGGCAGCGCAAGCGTGTGGTGGATGCGGAACGCAGCTTGCAACGGAAGGAGACCCGCAAGGCGCGCGAGGACGTCCGGATCGGTAACAAAAAGATCGAGGCCTATCTGGAGCGATTGGCGGATGTGCGTCGGTTAGAGCCGAAGGATGAAGACAGCCGCATTTTTCCGATGGTATACGCGCCTGTTCTTGCGCAAGTCGACGGACGTTTGCAGGTCATGCCGATGCGCTACGGCTGCCGGCTCGCCGGAAAGCCGGCCAACTACGATGTGCGGTATCCGGGAACCTACAACGCCAGGCGAGACAGCCTCGATGGGTTCTGGCGTGATGTGATGGGCCATAATCACGCCGTGCTGGTGATCAGCGGCTTCTTTGAGAATGTCCCGAAGCACCTCTATGAGCGTCGCGAGCTCGGGCCGGGCGAGCAAGAAACCAACATGGTGCTGGAATTCGAGCCGCAACCTCCCGTCGACATGCTGGTGGCGTGCGTCTGGGATCACTGGCGCAAGGCGGGGGAGCCAGAGCTGTGGTCGTTTGCGGCGTTGACGGACGAGCCACCTCAGGAAATTGCGCAGACCGGTCATCAGCGGTGCGTCATCGCACTCCGGCAGTCGAACTTGCAGGAGTGGCTCTCTCCAGATGGTGTCCGCCGTGAGCGCCTGGATGAAATCCTGAGCCAGCGCGAAGCGCTGTACTACAAACACCAGATCGCGGCCTGAAGAGGGCGCTCGCGCTGCCGAGCACCCGTTGATACCGTCCTGTCTGCGCTCGGCGTGGCCGCAAATGCAAATATTGTGGCTCGCTTTGCCATGCGTTCGCAGTGTCAGGTTGTGTGAGCATCACGCCTGGCCGAGCTCGTCGGTATCGAGGTCCCGATGGAACAATTTGTCGCTGAGCGACTGTTGCGGTTCAGTGATTGCGATCCGTCGGGGATTGCCTACTTCCCCTCCTACCTGAATCTCCTGAACGGCGTCGTCGAGGACTTCTGGGAGTTTCTCGGCTTTCCTCTGGCTCAGCTGATCAAGGGCCGCGGTGTTGGAACTCCCACGGTGCAACTCGAGTGTCGGTTCGAGCGTCCGGCGCTGTTCGGCGAGCGGCTGACTTTCGTACTTCGTGTTGCCAAGATTGGCCGCTCGTCTTTGCATCTTGCGCACCGGATTACCGGCGCGGACGGTGTCAAGTGGTCGGCGCGCCAGGTCGTGGTCGCTACCTCATTACGCGAGCACCGGGCGATTCCTTGGCCGGACGATCTGCGTGCCTCGCTGCAGCGGCATTTTCCGACTCCAAGCGTGGAGTCCGCCTGAATGGCTGCACAGCGTGAAAACTATCGCGAGGATGTCGCGGGGCGCGCCAATGTGGAGGACACGCCCGAACTGTTGGCTTATTACTCGCAGCTGGAGCAGCTCGAGACGGGCGCATTGTGGACCGTCGCCAACAAGATCGAGCCCTGGTTCCCGAAGTCGGTGTCGCTACCGGTCCTCTGGCGTTTTCGCGACTTGCGACCCCATGTGCTCAAGTCCGTGGATCTGGTGACACCAGAGAAGGCCGGCCGGCGTGTCGTGTACCTCAACAACCCGGGACGGCGTGATGTAGCGGCCGCGGTGGGTTGGCTCTATTCCGGCTTACAAGTCATGCATCCGGGCGAAGCTGCCTCCGCGCACGCCCACAGTGCCTCGGCGCTGCGTTTCATCATGGAAGGGCGGGGCGCCTACACGATCGTCGACGGCCACAAGATGACGCTCGGCGTCAATGACCTGGTCCTGACACCCAACGGCACCTGGCACGAGCATGGCGTCGAGGCCGATGGTGCACCCTGTATCTGGCAGGACGGGCTCGATATTCCATTTGTGAATGCCATGGAAGCCAACTTCTACTGCGTGCATCCGCAGATGAACCAGAGCATCGGATTTCCGGTAGACGACATGCGCAATGCCTGGGGCAATCCGGGGCTGCTGCCCGCCACGGGCAACTGGTCGAAGCCGTACTCACCTTTGTTCAAGTATGAATGGGCGCCTACCTACGAGGCACTGGTTCGTGCCGCGAAGAGCACGGCCGGCTCGCCATACGATGGGATATCGATGGAGTACGTCAATCCGGTCAATGGGGGGCCCGTCATGCCGACGCTGGGTGCCGGGATCCAGTTGCTTCGGCCGGGAGAGCATACCCAGGCCCATCGTCACACGGGCTGCGCGATCTACCAGGTCGCCAAGGGAGAGGGCTTCTCAATCGTGGCCGGCAAGCGCTTTGACTGGCAGGAGCGCGACATTTTCTGTGTGCCCTCGTGGGCCTGGCACGAACATGCGAACGAATCGGCTACGCAGGATGCCTGTCTTTTCAACTTCAACGATCTGCCCGTGATGCGCTCGCTGGGCCTGTATCGAGAGGAGGGCTACGAGGCATGAGGTTGGTCACTTATCGCGACTCTCCCGAGGCGGCAGCCAGACTGGGCCTCATCGAGGGGGACTTTGTCATCGACATCGAGCGGCTGGGCCACAGCAGCAATGTCGATCTGCCGAGCTCGATGCTCGGGCTCATCGAGGCCGGTCCGGTCGCGCTGCGGGCGCTGGAGGATCTGTTACAGCGCTCGGAGAGCCGCCCGATCGACGGCACTGTACCGGTTGCGAATATCAAGCTTCTGGCGCCGATTCCGCGGCCTCGCAAGAATATCTTCGGCATAGGGCTCAACTACGTCGAGCACGTCGAGGAGTCGGCCCGAACGCTCGACACGGCCAAGGATCTTCCCGAGAAGCCCGTCATTTTCTCGAAGCCGCCGACCACGGTCATCGGTCCGGGCGAGCCTGTTCAACATGACAAGAGCATCACGCAACAGTTGGACTGGGAGGTCGAGCTCGCGGTGATCATCGGTAGAACCTGCCGCAGGGTCAGTGAGAGCGAGGCGCTCAAACATGTCTTCGGGTATAGCGTGCTGATCGATATCAGTGCGCGCGATTGTCGACGGGCGGGACAGTGGATCTACTCGAAGGGGCAGGATAGCTACGCGCCGTTCGGACCGTGCATCGTGACGGCTGATGAGATCCGTGACCCGCATACGCTCGATCTGTGGCTGTCGGTCAATGGCGTGATGAAGCAGAATTCCAACACGCATTATATGCTATTCAAGGTTCCCCAACTGATCGCCGACATCAGTGCCGGGATCACGCTCGAGCCGGGCGACATCATTGCCACCGGGACGCCCTCGGGTGTGGGTGCGGGACGCAAGCCGCAGGAATGGCTCTGGCCAGGCGATGTCATCGAGGCAGGTGTGCAGCATATCGGGCAGGTCCGGCACCCGGTTGTCGCGGTTTAATAATAAGAGGAAGTCATCCCGTATGAGCCCACAAAAACACTACTGCACGCTGCTCTGCGTCGCATGTCTCTCGTTCGATGCGGCGGTTGTGCGCGCTGAGTCTGCGCCTGCGGATTCCACGTCGGCGGACTCCTCCCAGGATGTCCTGCAGGAAATCAAGATTACCGCCACGCGCCAGGAGCGGCCTTTGAGCAAAGTGCCGCTGAGTGTCGTGGCGGCGGACCAGCAAACGCTCGACAAGGAGGGGGTCCATACGGCGGCCGATCTGATGCGCCTGACTCCCAGCGTCACGTTTGGACAGGACAATCAGTTCTACGGCACCGGCCAAACCAACATCTCGATCCGGGGAATTCAGTCTTCTTCGGGAATTCCGACGACCGGCGTGTACATCGACGACACGCCGATCCAGACGCGTACCGGCATCAGCCCCAGCCTCACGAATGCCTACCCGCAGATCTTCGATCTCGACCGCGTCGAGGTATTGAGGGGGCCGCAGGGCACGCTATTTGGCACCGGCTCGATGGGAGGCGCGGTGCGCTTCATCACGCCCGAGCCCAACATGAGAACCGCCGCCCTGTATACGCGGTCCGAGGTCGGCTCTACCGAGCATGGCGGCATCAGCTACGAACAGGGCGTCGCCGGTGGGGCACCCATCGTCGAGGATACGCTAGGGTTCAGGGCCAGCTTCTGGCACCGGTACGACGCGGGCTACATCGATCGGCTCGACCGCGTGACCAAACAGCTGGCTCAGAAGGACATCAACGGCCAGCACAGCAATGCCGGGCGGATCGCCTTGGGATGGAAGGCACTGTCGAATCTCGTGATCACGCCGTCGCTGTTTTTTCAGCAAACGACTGCGGACGATGGTGATCTGTTCGAGGTGGCGACCTCCGATCCCGCGCACGAGGAGTTCAGGACCAGTCTTTACAAGATTCCACAGTCGCACCTGGACCGTTTCTTTCTCCCTGCCCTGAAGGTGACACTCGATGCCGGCCCGGTCACGCTCATTTCAAACACATCCTATCTCTCGCGTAAGACCAACACGAAAAGCGACGACAGCAGCCTGAATCTTGCAATCTGGGGGGCCTATACCGGACCATTCCCGGCGCCGGGGCTCCCGCCCGACAACGCCGAAACGAACAACACGACGACGCAAACGGGCTTGACGGAGGAGATTCGTCTGCAAAGCAGCGACCCGAGCTCACGGCTCAACTGGGTGGTGGGTGCGTTCTTCTCTCATAGCATCACCCGTGACGCATTTGACGCCGCAAATCCGAACATTCTGAGCGAAATCAATTATGCGCAGGCACAGGCGGGTCTACCGCCGGTGGCCTCGGTTGCGGATTTCCTTGGCGTGGGCCTTTACCAAGGCATGTATGTGGTCAGTCAGCGTTCAGGGTATTACGACCTGCAGAGGTCCGTGTTCGCGCAAGCCGACTATGAGATCGTGCCGCGGCTGAAGTTGACCGCCGGTTTGCGTTACACCTCGGCGGATTTCACGTATCAGAACTTCGTCGCGGGGCCCTTGTATGCAAGCAACGGCATTGCCTCAACTCTCCAGTCGAGCAGTCACCCTGTCACCCCGAAGTACGGTGTGTCCTTTCAGGCCACCGACAATAATCTTTTCTATGCCAGCGCTGCGAAGGGAGTGCGTGGCAGCGGTGTCGCGGATGCAGTCGGAGATCGATGCACTCAGGATGGCGCGGCTATCGGATTCGATCCGCTGGTGTCGCGCTCGATCCGGCCCGACTCCGTCTGGAGTTATGAAGTCGGGAGCAAGAACAGGCTGGCCGGAGGTCGTCTGGGGATCGAGGCATCGGCTTACCACGTGAAATGGACCGACGTGCAGACAACGCTCGTGCTGCCGGTGTGTCAGGTCAATACGACGTTGAATCTCGGTAATGCACAGGTCGATGGCTTCGATCTGTCGCTCGCGGCGCAGGCGACGAGCAGCCTTTCGCTGAGCGCAGCCGTGTCCTACATGGACGCCAAGTACAGCACGAGTCTGCCTGGGCCGAATGACACTATCATTCGTCGCAAAGGGGAGCCGTTGGCTGTGGCACCCTGGTCGATGCATCTCAGTGGGGAATATGTGTTCGCCGTGCACGAACATGATCTCTATGTGCGCAGCGACTACACCCACACCACGCATAACAGCACGCCGGTCGATACCAACTCGCCGCTGGTCGACCCCGCCATTGCGCGCTCCCCGGCGACGTCCGATCTCGATTTGCGCGCGGGGGCGCGCTTCGGTGGTCTCGATATCAGCCTGTTTGCGGGCAACGTGCTCAACAACCATCCGCTGCTGAGCCTCGGGCACGACACTGTGGGCGATGTAAACTACCGGTCGACGACTTTTCGGCCGCGGACGGTCGGTATCACCGCCACCTTCCGGAAGTAGCCGCTCGGTGCAAGGACGGGCGGGTCGCGAAAAGGCCCGTTCTCGAGCGAGCCGAATGCCGGGCGCGTTGTAGGGCTAGATACTCACAGCCCGATCACCTGGTTGATGCCCACGTGCTCTGCGAGTTGTAAGAGGGCATCCAGGTGCTCGCCCTCGTAGATCCGGTCCCGGTCGATTTCGACTTTGAAAGCGGATTCGAGGATGCGATCTCCAAACATGACGAAGGCCTTCGCCGAATCGTCCTGGCGCGAAGTCCACAATAGCCCGTGCGCTGGCGTGTGCGCGTGCAGACGTATAGCCCATTCCCGACAGCGCCCGTATTCCTCCACTGGTGTGTCGATGAGGTCTCTTCGCTGTAAGCCGATGCGCTTGAGTCCCTTTGAAGACAGGTCTACCAGGGACAGCACGCGCCTGGGCCGAATACGGGAAATGCGCATATCCGCGTCTCGCAGTCTTTCAATGTCGAGGATGTAGTCCGACGGTGGGGCGGGTACATCGTGCAGAACGGTCTCCATGAGAGCGCAGGCTACAGTGCGTGCGCCGTACCAGGTCGGGATTGCGGCGCCTTTGGCAGTCCGGATTGGACTGAAGCGGGCGTTGCCGTCAGGCCCGGAGCGAAACTCCGCAGGCCTGTAACGGGCGGGGTGAACGCGCCAGATTGCCTGTGGCCTGAACGGGATGAGTTTTGGCGAGGGGTAGTCTTTCCCCTCAGCCATGGGTGCCGCTGCCGCGATAATGACGTGCGGCTTCCAACACTTCCTCAGGCGCGAGCCCCACGCACTCTCTGGGGCGTCGGTTGCGAAGCCATGCATTGCTGGACTCGAACCACGCGGCCATTCGCCAGGGACTGATTGCACCTAGTAATTGCAGAACCGTTTCGATCACAGGTAGCGGGCGATACGCCTCATCCAGTGCATAGCGCGGGAAGCGGTCCTGTCCTTGGTGAGGTAATGCGAAGATCTTCCGTTCCTGCTTCCATCGATTCGCAGGAGCGGCCAAGTTGCTTTTGCTGAATTCGCCGAGCTCCCCGATCTGCTCCGCCGTGAGCCATTCACTGTGCTCGAGGACCGCCTGGACCGCTCTTGCTTGCATTTGAGCGTGGCGAACATCGATCTCTCGAATCTTTACATCCTGCGTCAGGACGTCCACGAGTTGCTCGAGTCGCTCGCGGCGTCGGGCTTTGACACGCGACGTGACTACAGGAACGAGCCCCTGCAGCACACTTTCGACCTCAGGCTTGAATTCGCTTGGCAGGTCCTGCGTCGCGATGGTCAAGGTGATGCTATCGGAAGTGGCCATGAGCGCATCATGATATTGGTGATGATCACAATCATATCATGTATTTCATCTCGGGCGACGTCCCGGGATCCTGCCCAAAGAGCTTCTTTAAAAACAACCACTTGCGTAGACCGCAAGGCGCGAGCGATATCAGGGGCGGCGCAGAGGGGACGAAAAATGCTGGTTGGCTTAGAAGCCGTAGCCCATCGATTCGATGCGCACGAGAATGCCGTCTTGGAACCAGATTCGCTGCATGAGCTGGTTGGGACCGAAATTGTAGATCCACATTTCCACGTGGATTTCCGAGGTGGTTCTCGCTATGACGCTCGATACGGGCCCGGACACGTCGTTGTAGATTGTTTTCTGCTCGACCTGGGTGGGATCGCCACACAAACTTGCGACTTCCGCGCGCGTGGCCCCCTGATCAATGATTCTCTCCGAGCAGCGGAGGGTTCCGCCGAGGGCGAGCGTGGGCGTCCAGATCAAGACGGCGAGCGGGAACCATCTCTTCATGGCGAACGACTTTAGCTGCGCTAGGCACTGAAGGCAACGCTGCGCGACGGAGACGGCAACAGAGGCTTTAGTCCCGGAAATTCCGCAATCAGCAGATCGCCGATCGATGTAACACGAGCGGGGCGGGGCGATTATTCCTGGATCGGTGCGTCCCAGGTCTCGGTGGGCGTGAAATCCAGGTGGGTGATTTTGCCCTCAGGCGTATAGCTCGCGGCTATCTCCAGCAGTGCGCTGTCGTAGCGCGCTCGGTAGTGGTAGACGCGATCGTCGCCCAGCTCCTTGCGGGCGAACAAGGCGATCTCCCGCACTGGGCCCAGGGGCTGCAGGGTTTTCCGATAGTCGGACAGGGTCTCCACGAATTCCGACCTGGAAATGAGCGCGAAGTCCTTGTAGTCCGCCGTGCCGGCGGAGATTTGCTGCAGCAACTTTTTTATTTGATCGGTGATCCTCGGCTCGCGGTCTTCGATCGCGGTGGCGGGCGGTTGCGCGAGCTTCGGTTCCAACATTCCCGCCACGTGACGCACGATCGTGTTGGGATTGGCGTTGTCGCTGTTGGCGAGCGCGATGAGTGTGAGCTCGTCGCCGAGGTAGCGGATGACGGCGGTCTGGAAGCCTTGCCAGGTGCCGGAGTGTCGCCAGATGTCCTGGTCCGCGGTGCGCTCGAGATACCAGCCGAAGCCGTAAGGGTAGGTGTGGCCGCTCGCAAGGCGGGCGGGCCGTCCGATTTCGCTCCATGATTCGGGCTTGAGGATCTTGCGACCGAGTAACGCCGCATCCCACTGGGCGTAGTCGAGCGCGGAGAGGTAAAGCGAGCCGTCGGCGGTGGAGTTCGCGGTGGGGGAGACCCAGTCCTGGTTGTATAACTTCCCGTCGCTCAGCTGATAGCCGGCGGCGCGATTGGGGACAATGGCGCGCTCGTCGATCAGCCGCGCCGTGCGCATGCCGAGCGGGGCGAAGACCCGTTTGGTGAGGAGGTCGGCGTAAAACTCGCCGCTGACTTTCTTGATGAGAAAGCCGAGGGTCACGTACTCGGCGTAACTGAAGCTCCAGTGGGTGCCGGCGGGAAAATTGAGCGGTTGTTTGTAGATGATGCTGAGCAACTCGTCGTCGGTATAGTCACGGCGGAATTCGCCGTTCGGCGTCGCCGGTAGGCCTGAAGTGTGGTTGAGGAGGTTTCTGATCGTGATCGGAGCCCAGGTCCGCGGCGCATCGGGCAGGTACGTGCGAATCGATTCGTCCAGGCGCAGTTTGCCGTCTTCGACCAGAAGCATCACTGCGACGGCCGTGAATTGCATGCCGACCGAGCCGGTTTCAAATACCGTATCGGGATGGACGGGTACGTGGTGCTCGAGGTTCGCAAAGCCGTAGCCTTGCGCGCGGATGAGATGGCCATGTTGCATGATTGCGAGGGAGAGGCCCGGGACGTGCTGACGGGCCATTTCCGCGTTGACATACTCGTCGATTGCATCGGCCCGCACGCCTGCTGCGTAGGCTGCGGACAGAAGCACTGCGAGGCCTAGCCTCATACCACGATTCTTCATGACACGACTATAGTGGCCGGAAGTTGCGGGCCTGGCCGCTTTTGCAAACAGAGTTGCCGCTTCTGCCATCGAGGTGACGGGGAGCGGGGTGCCAATCTGTATCAGCTGGAGGAACCATGACAAAAATGACTCTCAATACCGTTCTCGCGTTCGCAGTGGCACTGCTGGCGGTTGGGCCGGCTGCGGCATCGGAGCGGGACGAGGTGATGAAAGTCGTGCACCAGTGGATGGATGGCTTGAACAAGGGTGACACGAAGACGGCCATCGCCGCGTGTGCGCAGCAAACCGCCATCGTCGATGAGTTTCCGCCCCACGAGTGGCATGGAGAGGGCACTTGCGCGAAGTGGGTCGCTGAGCTCGAGGTCTACAACAAGAGCCTTGGGCTGACTGATCCGGTTACGAAGCTGAGGAAAACCCGGCACGTCGACATTACCGCGGACCGCGCCTATGTCGTGGCTCTTACTGACTTCCACTACAAGTTGAACGGTAAGCCCGGGGCGGAGATCGGAGCGCTCTTCACGGTCGCTCTGCAAAAAGGGCAGGCGGGGTGGCGTATTACGGGATGGGCCTGGTCGAGGCCGTGATCCTGTGCCGAACCGTCGCGATGTTCTGAAACAGACGTGTGCGTTGGCACTGGGAGTGACGGGTGCCGCGCAGGTTGTGCGAGGCGCGTCTGGCGCGTCTGCGACCGTCGTCGCGGGTACCCGCACGAGGGGTGTCCGATCGCTTGTTAGACGCGACGAGACGATACTGAGGCTCGGTGGTGTCGGTGATGGCTTCGCGATGACTTGGGATGCCGAGGATCGCCAGTACGTGGTGGTCAACGACGGCACGGGTTGGGTCGACCAACCGAGGGCCTTCTACAACACCCGTTTATGGAGCATGAGCGGTGGTGTTCAAGAACCCAAGTTTGCCGAGGTCAGCGGCTATCCGGAGTTGAATGACTCTACGCGTCCGGAGAATGCGCCGCATTACTTTGGGCATGGTGTGCTGGCGGTGCAGGGGCGCCTCTATCAATTCCTGAGCACCCTCGATCGGGCGAAGGAGAGGCCGCGGCATTGGGTCGGCAGCAAGCTCATCTACTCGGACGACAAGGGCCGTACCTGGCGCAATCAGGATGGCACATCGCCTGTGACCTGGGAGGACTGGGACCGACAGTCGCGCGAGCGGCTCCTGTTCTTTCGGGAGCCGGACGAGAGTTTTTCGATGCTGTCGATTGTGCAGATGGGCCGGGGTTATGCCGCCAATCGTGATGGTTATATCTATGTGTACGGGGTCAACGGCAACGTCGATGGGCGGATGAATGAGCTGGTGATGTTCCGGGTGCCGGTCGGGGAGCTGCTGAATCGAGGTGCCTACGAGTATTTTGGGGGGCACGGGCGCAATGGCAGCGCGCGTTGGGTCAAGGACATCGAAGCGCGGGGGATCGTACATACTTTTCCGCGCGGGTGGGTCAATAGAACCAACCTCTTTCCTGATGATCTGGTCGTGGAGTCCTGGCTTCCGAGTGTGGTCTACAACGAGCCGCTCGGGTTGTATCTGATGGCCAGCGCGGGTGCCGGTTGCGCGCCGGATGGCACCGAGTTTGGGAAGCCGAGCTATTTGGGGTTCTATGTCTCTTCGACGCCTTGGGGGCCGTGGCAACAGGTCCACGAGGAGACTGCGTGGACGCCGGGCGGGGATTTGGCGGCGTGCGCGTACGCTCCACAGATTGCTCCCAAGTGGGTTGCCGCGGATGGCAAGTCATGCTGGCTCATCTGGGCGGATCTCCAGGGGATCCGGGCGTTTGCGCGCGACCAGGCTCTGTTGGGGGCGGCGCTCGAGAAGGCGGACAGCCCGGAAAAGCGTAGCGCTGTCATGTCGGACTTCACTCGGCGTTATATGCCGGGGTATGCCTTCAACGCTCAGCGGGTGGACCTCGTGGTGAGTTGAGCCAGGCACACGGATCTTGATCGGTTCTCTCGGCTGCGGTCTCGATGCCGCTGTTGTGCAGGCACGTTTGCGGCGTGTTCCTGGGAGCGCAGCCTGGCGCGGCGTCGGATGCTTTATAAAGCATAGAACACGCGAATTAATGCTTTAAATAGCACTTCTCGTTGACTCAAGCTGTAGCGCCTGATATGCTTAATAAAGCGTAAATTCGGATATTTGGCGCTATAAAAAGCATGGCTCGCAAGAACACCCCCCTGAGTAGTGCGCCGCCGTACGAGGTGGAGCAGGCCTTGAAGCGCTTCGGCGCGAATCTGCGCGTTGCTCGGCTGCGGCGCAACCTTACGCTCCCTGCAGTGGCCGCGAAAATTGGCACAGGAGTGCGCGCCATCCAGGCAGCCGAAGCCGGCAAACCAGGCGCAGGTGCTGCCGTGTACGTCGCGCTCCTATGGGCTTATGACCTGCTGCGTCCGTTCACGGCGCTCGCCGACCCTGCTGAGGATCAGGAGGGTCTCGCCCAGGAGCGCCTGCGCAAGCACGCCTATCCCACGAGGGGACTCGACGATGATTTCTAAGGGTGCGCGTGAGTGCTTCGTCTACATCGCGCTGCCCGGACAGGCGGAGTTCGTGACCGCCGCTCGCTTTGTTTTGGGCACCGATCGCGTGGGTAATCCACGTGGGGAGTTAGTCTACGGACGGAGCTATCTCTCGCGTGCCGATGCGGTGCCAATCGATCCCACCGAGCTGAAACTCACTGCCGTGACATATCGGACGCCCAACTTGAAAGGTGTGTTCGGGGCACTGCGTGACGCGAGCCCGGACTACTGGGGCCGGAGAGTGATCGAGCGGCACAGCGGCGGTGGTGAGCTAACAGAGGTCGACTACCTCCTGTACTCCGCCGATGATCGTGCGGGCGCACTCGCGTTTGGTTTGAACCGGGAGCCACCCGCGCCACGTCGCGAGTTCAACCGCACAATCGATCTGGCTCATCTCCAGGACCTTGCCGACCAGTTGATCGGTGAGGAGGATGTGCAGGGGGAAGCCTCCGACAAGGCCGAGCAGGTTCAGGAGCTGCTGCTGCTCGGCACATCTATGGGTGGCGCCCGACCGAAGGTCGTCGTGGAGGACCGGGGGCCGGACGGTGGCGCACCCGCCCTTTGGCTTGCCAAGTTCAACCGGATCGATGATCGGTTCAATCACGCCCGCGTCGAGCATGCGATGTTGCGCCTAGCCGCAGAGTGTGGACTGACTGCGGCCGAGAGCCGCGTGGTGCAGGTAGGGGAGCGGGATGTGCTGCTGGTACGCCGCTTTGATCGAGCGCACACCGAGGCCGGTTACCGGCGCGCACGCATGCTCTCGGCTCTCACCTTACTCCGCGCAGGCGACACCCACCAGGACCGGGATCGCTGGTCGTACGTGCTCCTGGTCGAGGAGCTTCGTCGTCTCTCCAGCGACTCCCGCGCGGATGCGCACGAACTCTTCCGGCGCATGCTCTTCAATGCCCTCATTTCCAACACCGATGATCATCCACGCAACCACGCAGTGATTGCTACGGACACGGCTTTCCGGCTCGCCCCGGCGTACGACCTCACGCCTTTCACCCCGGTGAGTATTGAACGGCGGGATCTGGCGATGAGCATCGGGGACGCGGGGCGCTATGCTCAGGCGGACAACCTCCTGACACAATGCGCGCGGTTCCTGCTCACGCGCGAGGAGGCCCGGGCGATTGTTGATTCGATGGAAGCACAAGTGAAGGCGCGTTGGTACCCTACCGCGCGTGCGGCCGGTGTGAGCGAGTCGGATTGTGAGCGCATCGCCGGTGCGTTTGCTTACCCTGGGTTTCGCTTGAAAATGCAGGCCCCACACTGAGCTTGCTGGGCGGGATCGCCCGCACCTGGCGCGTGTAGCGGCGGCATAGCATTGAAGAGGCTGCGAGAGTGCCCCTGTCCGCTCCAGCCCCCCCTTAAACGAAAGTCACCTCTAGCGACTCAAAGGGAAGTGACTTCGAGGTCAAAGGGGTTGAGGGACTATGCTGCGACGAGAATTCAATCTGGCATTGGCGTCCTGGGTGGCTGTGTCGGGTGCTGGTGGCCGGGCGCAAGCGAGCGCTGTGGGTACGCCCGACTCGGAGCGACCGCCGTTCTTTTGGGTCATTTCCCGAGGGGATGCACGGGTGTATCTGGCTGGTTTCGCGGGGGCGCCGGCGGGGGATGTATCCTGGTTTGCGCCGATGCAAAAGGGGTTCGACGAGAGCTCGGAACTGTGGCTCGAAGTGTCGCCGGCGCGACCTTGGGACAAGGGTGATCCGGCGCTGGAAGAGCTCCGATACGAACAGGGTCGGACTTTCTTTGATGCGCTGGAGCCGAGCACTCGCGCGCGGGTCCGGGCGATCATGACCCGGCTGTCGATCAAGCAGGAGGAGGTTGAAAAACTGCGTCCCTGGGCGGCGTACTACGTAATCGCCAGGGCGTACTGGGAGCAGTCGAAGAACGTGCGGCAGGAGCTGAATACGGGTGAGTTCATCTCAGGTCTAGCCGCGAAACAGAACAAGGCCGTGCACTGGGAGCTACCAACGCGGTTGGATGAGTTCCGTTCCTTCGCGAGCATGTCCGACAAGGCTCAGAGCCAATACATCGATTGGCTGCTGGATTATTGTGAGGACGAGGATAAAGGCATCAACAAAGATGAGCTCGCGTGGCGCAACGGCGCGCCAACAGCCAATTGGCGCAACCTGAATCGGATGCGGAGCCAATATCCGGAGCTGTATCACTTCATGCAGCCGATGCGAAATTTATGGTGGTCGCAAAAGATTTCCGGCTTCCTGACAAAGGGGGGCAGCTACTTCATCGGTATTGGGATGTTGCATGTGCTAGGGCCCGACGGGATCCCCGCGACGCTGCTGAAGCATGGGTTCGTGCCGGAGGAGCATTTGCGCAAAGCAACCCCGTCCGCGTGACCGATGCGGGAGAGCCTTCGCATGGGCCACTCGTGGGTACCCTCAGACCAGCACGCGTTCGATGCCACCCTGATTTGCGGCGTGGACGTAGTCAGGCAGCCAGTTCGAGCCGAGTGTGTGTTTGGCGATCTCCACGACGATATAGTCAGCATCGAGCTCGACGTCATCCTTGTAGCGGGCGAGACCCTGCAAGCAGGACGGGCAGGAGGTGAGGACCTTGACGGGTCCTGTGTTGCCGTGGTCGCGCAGCTCGGCTACTCCTTTGTGCAACTCGCGCTCCTTGCGGAATCTGACCTGGGTGGCGATGTCGGGGCGGGTGACGGCGAAGGTGCCGGACTCGCCGCAGCAGCGGTCGCTTTTCAGTATCCGGCCGTTGACTTTGGAGTTGATGAGACTGCTGACGACCTTGAGGGGATCGTGTTGCTTGATGGGAGTGTGACAGGGGTCGTGATAGAGATAGCGTGTGCCGGTTACGTTTTCCAGCCGGACGTTCTTTTCCATGAGAAACTCATGAATATCGATGAGTCGGCAGCCGGGGAAGATCTGGTCGAATTCGTAGCCGGCGAGTTGGTCGTAGCAGGTGCCGCAACTGACCACCACGGTTTTGATGTCGAGGTAGTTCAGCGTGTTCGCCACGCGATGGAAAAGCACGCGGTTGTCTGTCACGATCCGGTCCGCTTTGTCAGTATCGCCGCTGCCCCGTTGCGGATAGCCGCAACACAAATAACCGGGTGGCAGGACGGTCTGCACGCCTACGTGCCAGAGCATGGCTTGAGTGGCTAGTCCCACCTGCGAGAACAGCCGCTCGGATCCGCATCCCGGGAAGTAGAACACGGCCTCGGTCTCCGCCGTCGTTCTGGCGGGATTGCGGATAATGGGGACGTAGGCGCGGTCCTCTATGTCGAGCAGGGCGCGCGCGGTGCGTTTCGGAAGGCCTCCCGGCATTCGCTTATTCACGAAGTGCACGACCTGCTCATGCAGGCGGGGCTTGCCGGTCGTGGCGGGAGGCTTGCGTGTCTGGGCGCGGGTGAGTGGTTGTAGTACGCGGTTTGCCAGACGTTGGGCACGAAAGCCGACACCTATCATGGCAGCGCGGGCCAACTTGATCGTGTTTGGGTTCGTGGCTTCGAGAAAGAAGGATGCGGCCGCCGCAGCCGGGCGGAAGCGCTTCTTCCCCATGCGACGCAGGAGGTCGCGCATCGCCATCGAGACGTCGCCAAAATCGATGTCGACGGGACAGGGCTTGGCGCACTTGTGGCAGACGGTGCAGTGGTCGGCGACGTCGCCGAATTCGTCCCAATGTTGAATTGCGATCCCGCGGCGCGTTTGCTCTTCGTAGAGGAAGGCTTCGATGAGCAGGGAAGTCGCGAGGATCTTGTTGCGCGGGGAGTACAACAGGTTCGCCCGCGGCACGTGTGTGGCGCAGACCGGCTTGCATTTCCCACAACGCAGGCAGTCTTTGATGGCATTCGAGATCGAGCCGATCTGCGACTGCTGCATGATGAGCGACTCATGGCCGAGGAGGTTGAAGCTCGGCGTATACGCTCGGCCGAGGTCACCACCGGGAAGGAGTTTGCCCGCATTGAAGCGGCCCTGCGGGTCGACGCGCTGCTTGTAGGCGCGGAATTCGCGGGTCTCCTCGTCAGTCAGGAATTCGAATTTGGTGATGCCTATGCCGTGCTCGCCGGAGATCACGCCATTCAAGTTGCGCGCAATCTGCATGATCCTCGCGACCGCCGCATTGGCCTCCTGGAGCATGCCGTAGTCGTCCGAGTTCACCGGGATGTTTGTGTGGACGTTGCCATCGCCGGCGTGCATATGGAGGGCGATGAATACGCGGCTTTTGAGCACACGCTGATGGGTCGCGTCGCACTCCGCGAGAACGCCGGAGAGGGGGCCGATGAGGAGCTCGGCAAGCTGCGGGCGGATTTCGGCTTTCCATGAAATACGCAGGGCGCGATCTTGCACGAGGTCAATCAGCCGGGCGGTCGGGTGGTCCGCGAGGCGACGTGCCAACTCAGGCTTGAGGCTGTCGTAACCCAACTCAAAGAGGCGGGGTTTGAGGGACTCCAGCGGCTCATCGAGCGAGTCCAGGATGAATTGCCAGCGCTCGCGCGCGGCTCGAACGATCTCACGGGCATCCGCGATGCGTTGTTCGATCGCCTCATCCCGTGGCATCTCCTCGGGGGGCTCAGGGGCGTCGTTGTGTGCCAGTTTCCCGACCAGGAGGCGCTCGAGCTCATCCGTCAGCCTGAGTTTGTTGCGGGTCGACAGTTCGATGTTGAGTCGTTCTATGGCGTCCGTGTATTCGGCCATTCGCGGCAGCGGTATTACGACGTCTTCGTTGATCTTGAAGGCGTTGGTATGTCTGGAGATCGCCGCCGTGCGCGCGCGGTCGAGCCAGAACTTCTTTCTCGCCTCCGCGCTGACTGCAATGAAGCCTTCGCCGGCACGCGCGTTGGCGAGCCGGACGACGTGTGAAGTTGCGGCTGCGACAGCGTCGGCGTCATCGCCTGCGATGTCACCGAACAGTGCCATTTTGGGTAGGCCGCCGCGCTTCGACTTTGTGACGTAGCCCACTGCCTTGAGGTAGCGATCGTCGAGATGCTCGAGGCCGGCGAGTTGCACACCGAGCTTGGGACCCTCCTTTTCGAGATAGTCCTTGATCTCCACGATCGATGGAATCGCATCGTGCGCGTGACCAAAGAATTCCAGGCACACGGTGCGAGTATGGGTCGGCATGCGGTGTAGCACCCAACGGGCGGATGTCACGATGCCGTCGGTTCCTTCCTTCTGCACTCCCGGCAGCCCACCGAGAAACTTGTCGGTGACGTCTTTTCCGAGCTCAGCCTTGCGGAATGACTTGCCTGGAATGTCCAGCCGGGTGGTGCTCAGGACCCGGGCGCTTTCGGGCGGCTGGCGGCCATCTTTCCAGACCAGCTCGAATGCCGCGGTCTCGACCTCGTGGATCTTGCCGAGGTTGTGGTTGAGGCGGGTGACTTCCAGCCAATTGCCCTCCGGGTCGACCATTCTCCATGAGATCAGATTGTCGATCGCCGTGCCCCACAGGACGGCCTTCTTCCCGCCGGCGTTTACGGCGATATTGCCTCCGATACAGGAGGCTTCCGCCGAGGTGGGGTCAACAGCAAATACGAGCTCAGCGCGCTCGGCAGCGTCGCCAACGCGCTTGGTGACGACGCCCGCTCCCGTCAGGATGGTGGGCACAGGCCGGAGTTTCCCGGGAAGCTCGATGCGTTCGACTTGACCTAAAAATTCGAGCTTCTCGGTATTGATCACGGCCGAGAGCGGACTCAGCGGGATCGCGCCGCCGGTGTATCCCGTACCGCCGCCGCGCGGGATGATAGTGAGACCCAGCTCGATGCAGTCCCGCACGAGCCCCGGGATTTCTTCTTCCTCGTCGGGGCATAAGACGACGAACGGATACTCCACTCGCCAGTCTGTTGCGTCAGTCGCATGAGAAACACGCGCCACCGCGTCGAAGCGAATGTTGTCGGCTCGAGTGTGACGACGCAGTAACTGCCGCACAGCCTTGCGCCGACGTGCAATGTCAGTGAAGCGCGCACAGAAGCGATCTACCGCCGTGCGTGTCGCGCGCAGCAGCTCGCCGACTTTGGCGTCCCGCTCGGGGTCGGTACCGTCTCGCCTGCTGCCGATGGTATTGAGTCTGTGATGCAGGGCGTCCTTGAGCAGCTTCAGACGCCGGGGGTTGTCGAGAAGGTCGTCTTCCAGATAGGGGTTGCGCTCAACGACCCAGATGTCCCCGAGGACTTCGTACAGCATCCGGGCCGAACGACCGGTGCGCCGTTCGCTCCGTAACTCCTCGATGAGACGCCAGGCCTCCGGACCCAGGAGTCGCGACGCAATTTCCCGGTCGGAGAACGAGGTGTAGTTATAGGGAATTTCGCGAAGTCGGGACTCTTCGTTCGGACTTGAGGCAGGATCCAAGGGGTCACTCTCTGAGTGGTGCTGTGAACGGGGTATTTTACCGGCATTCTCAAGACCGGGTGCGATCCATTCGAGGTGCTGGCCTGGAGCGGCGCAGACGAGGCTCCTGGTGACGCCGAGAGCGGCCGGTCTCCAGCCCGGGACGGGAGCACCTCGCCGTACTGGCTATTGCGCTCGGGGTAGATGGGCGCGGGGCACTCCGCGGCACGAATCGATAGGGTCCTTGGGGGGCTTCTAGACTATAAGAGTCCCCACACCACCTTGACCAACACACTATTGCCCGACTGAGAGCGCCCGCCTTGCAGGACGTTCGGATCAAGCGTGGAGCCGTGATTCCATGCCGCGTAGAAAATCCGATTCGGTCGGATGAACCACTTCAGGAGGGTGTTGACTACCTCGCGCCGGCTGGCGTTGTCGTACTGAACCAGGCTCGAGAGGGTGAGTGTCGGTGAGAAGGAGTAAGTCATGTTCACTCGGTAAGCCTGCACCGCGCCACTGCCCTGAGGGCTGGTGAAATAGAGCAGGGACGGGGTGAAGCTCGCGGCGAATCGCCCGTTCGGCGACGACAGCGCATCTCGGGATTGGTCGCCCGATAGTGTCCTGAGTAGAGCCCGCCGGCTTCGATCTCCAGGGTGAGCTGCCAAGGGTACGCCTTGGGTGTGGAAAGGCCGAAGTATCCATTGGTGAAATGGTAGTCGCCGGCGGGTACGACCACGTTCGGAATGATGTTATAAGGGGTGGTCAACCTTTCCGCGGTCGGGTTCACGTGAAGGAATGTCGACCAGCCTCCCTGGGTGACGAATTGTAGAGGAATGAGGCGCCACTCCTTACTCAGCATCCTGTCATTCAAGTCGGTCACGTACCGGAAGGTGAAGTAAGGATCAAACTGCCGTACCCAGTTGAGTGAGCTGTCGGCGGACGGGCGTGGCTGGTAATTCACATTGACGTAGGACTGCTTCGTGCCCGGTCTCTGCAGGAAGCCCAACGCGGGATCGAGCGCATCACCATAGAAGTTGTAGCTGAAGTCCGCCCACCAGAGGTCGTTGGGGTAGGCCACATCGAGACCGTATCCAGAATGGTTGCCCGGGCGAGCGTCGCCGCTCGAGCGCGCGCCCCAGGTCGAGATATTCAGGTTGTTGTGCCCGGCAAAGGACGCAGTACTGTAGGTGCTATCGAACGCCAGCAGTGTATTTGAGGTCTGACCGGTCGGATCGCCGTGAGTGACGAGCGCGCCAACCTGCCACTGATTGTTGATATCGTAGGCGGCGCGTCCCGAGAACAAGTTCCTCGGCGCCAGTGCACCGGCCGCTCCCATCTGCGCGTCCAGGAATCCGACTGTCCAGTGGCCGGTATGCCCGAGGACTTTGAGGCCTGCGTCCATTGGCACGACGCTGCCGTCGACGATGCCGATGTTGCGTGAGTAAAAGGGAATGAAACTCTCGCTGAGATTATGGCCGAAATTGAAGATATTGCTGCCGTCGAGGAAGAACGCGCGCGTCTCCGGCACCGACTGGGAAAATGGGGAGACCGCGACATTCAGCAGGTTCGAAGGCGTTTCGGAGAAGTCCGTGTGGTAGGAGAGCAGGCCCGCGAGCTGTGGGGTCAGGTTGTATTTCACGTCGACACCTGCTTTTCCGGAAAGCCCGGCGTGGCCGCCTGCATATTGCGCCAGGCCGTACGGGTTGAGCTCGAAGCCCGAGCCCTGACTGGTGCCCTGCATGCCCGCTAGCGTGCCCTCCCATGCGAGGTTGGTGGCGCTAGCGTTGAGATCGATTCCGGACCATGCCAGTGTCAGCTGTGTGCGCGGGATGTAGCGGCTGACGTTCAACCCCCACTTGTCGCGTCTGCTGTCGAATTGGAGAGACTGGGTGTCGATGTCGATTTCGGCCGTCCAGCCGTGCGGGTTGCGGCGCACCGCCGCGGCCCAATAGCCATTCCAGCTATAGTCGACCGGGGAGCCGGTATCGAAATTTGTGTATCCGGGGGAGATCAGCCCGTCGGCCATGGCTCCCCCCGCATTGATCTGGAGTACATAGGCGAGCTTTTTGTCGCCGTAGGTATCCAGTACGATGGTTACATTGTCATCGTTGGTTTGGTCGCCGTCGCGCTGGAGGGTGTGCACCGCCATCTGCTCGGCGTGAGGGTCGGTACTGGCCACAGCCACGTAAACATGTCGCTGTGTACGAAGAAACTTCGCGGTAGTAATGAATGGAGTGGCTTGCCCGGGAGAGGGCGACTGCTGGATCAAGCTGAGAGACGGCGCATCTTGCCACTGCTTCTTGGCCAGATCGCCGTCGACTACCCAGGGCTTGGCGACGGATCCGATCGAAATGGAAATGTCTCGAGCGCCCACAGGGCTTGCCACAAACAAGCCTGCCATGGCGCCGAGTGCCGCCAATCGGACCGTCACAATCTACGAGCCTCACTCCCGCAACCGTGTTAAGCAGAGTGAAGCGCGGCCAGGCGTCGGGGCAAATCGCCCGACGCAGCTTCAGCGCGCAAGGCGTGAATCCCGGCGCGCAACGCTGCCAATCCAGCGCAAGTCGCTTGGTTTTCGGCCGCACCCGCTCCACTATAGGCCTCGTGAAAGCTGTACTGACAGTCAAGCCGGGCCGCTTCGACGAGCCCGTCACAACCCGGCTCCTGCTCGTGGCGCTCACCGCGACGCCCGTGTGTGGCTACTCGCTCCTGTGGAATCTTTCTGTAGTCCATTACTACAGCATGATCTCGGACCCCGCGACTCTGGCGAGCGTGATGGCTCCGGGTGCCCGGGTGATCGAGCATCTCTTCCTGCTTCCATGTCTGATGATCTTGTATTTCGCGGCATCAGGGCCTGGATGGACGCGCGGTTCATGGCTTGCGGTCATACTGAAACAGCTGGCGCTGTTGGTCATTTTCGGAACGCTCGTGCGGCCCGTACTCTATCTGGCTTACCTGGTTGCAGGGGTGGTCCCTCCAGCCCGTCAGGAGAGCTTTTTCTCATTCATGGATGTTGACTCGGTGACCTCGGCGTTCATCAATTACTCCGTGATCTATGCACTGGGCCTGTTTTTGCTGTTCGGGTTGATCGTGTTCGAGAAGTACCGGGCGGGGCAGGTCCAGCTAGCCACCGTGAGCGCGAACCTTTTGCGCGCCCGTATCGAAGCTCTGCGCAGCCAGTTGCATCCTCACTTCCTGTTCAACACGCTGAACACCATATCATCGCTCGTGACGTCCCGGCCGGATACGGCTCGGGAGTTGATCATCGCCTTGTCGACCTTGTTGCGCGATAGCGTTGATATGGGGCACCAGGAGTTTCATGCGCTCGGGCGCGAATGTGAGCTTTCCGAGGCCTTCATTCGTATCATGAGCGTGCGCTTCGGCAGCCGCTTTCAGTGTGCCCCGTTCGGTGCCGGTGAGCTCGCGCACCACCTGGTGCCGCATGGAATCCTGCTTACGCTATTGGAAAATGCGGTCACTCATGGTGTTGCCGCCATGGATGGCCTGTGTACGGTGGCGATCACGTTTGCCGAACGGAACGGCAGTCTCGCAATACAAGTGCGTAACTCTTATGCTCCGAAAGTCGGTGCGGGCCCGGGGCGCCGGGGTGGTGGGCTCGCCATCCTGCAATCTCGTCTCGAGAGCCTGTTCGGGAGGGCGGGTCGGATTACGTGGCGGACGGAGGATGATAAGTTCTGGGTGGTCGACGTGGAGGTACCCGCGGCGAGCGCGGAGAGTCTCCTCACCGAGGCGGTATGATTCGAGTTGTCATCGCGGATGATGAGCCGCCCGCCCGTCAGCAAGTACGGGAGTTTCTGGGCGTGGAGACCGACATCGCCATCGTGGCGGAGTGTGAAAGCGGCGTCGATGCCGCCAATCAGATCCGTCTCCTGCAACCCGATCTCTTATTAATGGATATCCGCATGCCGGGAATGTCTGGCATTGAAGTGCTGCGCACAGTGGGAACAACGCGCCTGCCGTACACCATATTCATTACCGCCTACGCTCAGTATGCTGTGGAGGCATTCGCCGTCGAAGCGCTCGACTACCTCGTCAAACCCCTGCAGCAGTCGCGGTTTCACGCCGCGGTGTCCCGTGCCCGGCGCTTCCTTGAACGTGACGCAAGTCTCTCGAGGCGCGCGGATTTGCCCACCGTCGAACAATACATCGCAGAGCTGGAGAAAAATGTAACTCGGCTGGATAGGGTCGCCGTAAAGATCGGCCGTTCAACCCACCTGCTGCAGCAGGCCAGTATTGTGTTCGTTGAAGCGGATGGCGACTATGTGTCGATCCATACCCAGGACGGTCGCCAGGCGCGCGCACGCGAAAGCATTGCCGCCATCGAGGCCCGTCTCCACTGCGGCTACTTTGCCCGCGTTCACCGCTCGCTCATTGTCAATATGCGCTGTGTGAAGGAGCTCCGGTCCAACAAACGCGGTGGCTATGTGCTCGTGATGAGCGACGGCAGCCGCCTGTCCTGCAGCGCCATGTACCAAGGGAATATTGCCGCGTTTCTCGAGACCTGGTCTGCGGGGGCAGGATAAGAGAGTGCGAGCTGGCCCAAAGCGGCGGGGAGGTGCAATCCAGCTGTCAGGGCGCATTCAGCGATAAGCCGGGGGGTGGTGCGTGTGCCAGTGGGTCGCGGTTTGAAATGCGATGCCGGCGTTGATCAAGATGGACTCGGCCCATTCGGCGGCGACCAGCTGGAAACCGATGGGTAATCCTGCCGTGCTGAATCCTCCAGGCAAAGTGATGGTCGGGTGGCCGGTCATGTCAAATGGAGCCGTGTACCGTTGCAACTTCAGGATCAGCTCCGGTTGTGCGCCCAGCACCCGAATCGTGGCGAGATCGAGGGGTGCAAAGGGATGGACCGGGATCAGCAAGACATCGATGTCCTGGAGCAATCGAGACCATCTCCGTTTCAGCTCCATGCGGCGTAGCCGGATCTTCTGATAGTCGAATGCGGACAGCGAGCGGCCGGTTCCTAGCACGGACGCGAGCACCTCGCCGTACTCGCTCTTGCGGTCGGGATAGGTGGCCTCGTGGGCTACGGCTGCTTCGACCGCGCACGCAGCCGCCCAATCGATCACTGACTGTGCAACATCCGGAACGCTGACTTCGATGATCTCACAACCCATCGCGCGGAAGACTTCGGCCGCTGCGCTGGTCACGAGCTGTACGGACGCATCGACATCGTCGCTGTTCCAATGCGGGTCGATTCCAACACGGAGGGTGCCGCCCTCGCTCGTCATCGGTTCAGGTGTCGCCGGCGGACCCAACCATGAAGTCGGATCCTTCTCATCGCGGCCCGCGATGATCGCGAAGAGTGCGCCCACATCCCTCGCACTGCGGGCGATGGGGCCAACATGGTCCAGGCTGGCCGCGAGCTCCATGACGCCAAACCGGCTGACGCGGCCCCAGGTCGGCTTCAATCCGGTCAGCCCATTTGCGGCGCAGGGCCAACGAATCGAGCCGCCCGTGTCGGAAGCCAAGGCGCCGTAGCACAAGCCGGCCGCGGTGGCGACAGCCGGACCGCTCGAGGATATGCCGGGCCAATAGTCCGCATTCCAGGGATTGCGTGGAGGCTCGATCGCCGGATGATGATCCGAGTAAGCTCCTTCAGTCATCTGCAGCTTGCCCAACAGCACCGCACCGGCTTCTTTCAGGCGCGCAACCACGGTGGCGTCCTCGTGCGGTAGGAACTGCCGATGCATCGGCATGCCGCAACTTGTTGGGATGCCCTGGGTCCAGAAGAGATCCTTCAGAGCCAAGGGCACCCCGTGCACCGGGCTTCGATGCCGACCCGCCACAATGCTCTCTTCGGCGGACTTCGCCGCCTGCAAGGCCGAGTCGGGCGTGACGAGCGCATAACTGTTGAGATGGCCGTCGAGTGCAGCGATCCGGTCGAGGAGCGCCCGGGTAACCTCTAGTGGTGAGATTTCGCGAGCCGCCAGCCGAGCGGCCAGCTCGGTCAGCTCCATGAAGTGCAGGTTATCTGTCATGTGTCAGCTCACGAGATCTGACCGGCCAGGACCTTGGCTACAAACCGGGCCGTCGCCGCCGCAACTTCCTCGGGTGCATCTTCCTGTAGGAAGTGCGATCCCTGCACGGTGAGGGTTTGCTGGTTGGGCCATGCGCGGCAGAACTCCCGTTGAGCCCCGATCAGAAACCCTGCCGGTTCCGCGTCTATGAACAATTTGGGAATGGAGCTGCGGGAGAGCCATTGCGCATACGCCTCGACGATTTGCACCACGTCCTGCGGCTCACCGGCAATCGGCAAGTCGCGCGTCCAGGCGAGCATGGGCATGCGGGACGGGCCTGGTGTCCTGTAATGGCGCCGATAGACTTCCAGTGCCTCTGCCGGGATGTGACGCAACGGCAGCAGGTATTCGATGAACAGATTCTTCTGCAGGATCAGCTCTTCGCCGCCGGAACTGCGCTGCTGCTGGAAAAACGCGCGCGTGGCGTCCGGCCACTCGTCCCAGGACCGAAACGGCCTGACGATTCCTTCCATGTAGACAATCGCTTTGACCCGCTCGGGGTGCCGGTGCGCCCACGAGAAGCCCAGTGCGGAGCCCCAATCGTGCACCACGAGAATGACGTTGCGATCGATGCCGAGCGCGTCGAACCAGGCGTCGAGGTAGCGCTGATGATCGACAAAGCGGTAACGCCCATCGGGTGCGGCAGCTGAATTCCCCATGCCAACGTAGTCAGGTGCCAGGCAGCGGCCGAAAGGCAACAGGTGCGGAATGATGTTGCGCCACAGGTACGAAGGGGTTGGATTCCCGTGGAGAAATACGATCGGGTCGCCGTGCCCGACGTCGACATAAGCCATCTGCGTGCCGAGAACCGATACGTACTTACGATAGGAAATCTCTTCCGTGGAGATGGGGGTGCGGATGCCTGCTGGTGTGTTCATGAGCGTCCTCGCCATTCAATCGACACCAGCAAATGCTAATAGGTGGTGCTTATTGAGTCAACCACCAAAATCCCTATACTGGTGTCGGATGAGACTTGCGAAAAAATTTCAGGTGCCGCCCGAGTTGGCGCTGCTCTACGAGTTCATCAACTCCCTCGATCTGCGCGAATACACGGAGCTTGGCAGACAACACCAACCGAACGATGACCTCGGCACGGCCGTACAGCTGGAGGCGTGGATGCGCGAGCGTGGGCTGCTCGATGCGCATGCGCATGTTGGTACACACGCGCACCGGGCTGCGCTCGGCTTACGCGCGGCTCTTCGAGAGTATCTACAGGTCGCCCCCGAGGAGCGGCCCGCACATACAGAGGCGGCGGCTCAACTCAACGAGCGTAGCGCGTCCTTTCCGCTGATGGTCGTGGTGTCAATCAACGGTGGGATCACTCTCGAGCCGGCGCCCGGCGGGAGCGGTCTCGCCCGCGTATTGGGAGAGCTCCACTTGCTGGCGGTAACGGGGCGGCTCGAGCGCCTGAAGATGTGCTCCTCGCAGGAGTGCCGTTGGGTGTTTTTTGATCGCTCCAAGCCCGGCAATCGTCGCTGGTGCTCGTCCGCGCGCTGCGGGAATCGGCATAAGACGCGCAGCTATCGGCAACGTCAGCGCGACCGACTGGAGCTGGAAGCCGACGACGTTGAGGAAGGCTAGCGCCGTGAAGAGCCGGATCGCGAAGGCCTGGGGCGTTGCCGAGCGGCGCTACCGATCGAAGCCGGGATGGGAGAAAAGATAACGGCGGGTGACTATGATAATCGTGTCACTGCAACCAGGGATTGATTGACTCATGAGCTCGACGAACGTCGCTTCTCAGGCCGAACGTGTAGAGATCGTCAGACGGTTCTACGATCTGCTTCGCCGCAAGGATATAGAAACCTGGGCCGATCTGTGGGCCGAGAACGGCCGCATCATTATTTTCTATCCGCCCGAAGGTGCGCCGCCTTCCATCGAAGGCAGAGCGGCGATTCGCGCCGCCTTTCTGGATATCTTCCGCAGCTTCAACACGTTTGAGTCGGAGCTCACGGCGATTTATCCGGCGGCGGATTCGGCGGCCGTAGTCGTCGAATACAGGAATCGCGCGACTCTCGTCGGAGGTGTGGAATACACGAACAGCAATATCGCTGTTTTTCGCTTCGATGGCAGGCTGATCAGTGCCTACCACGACTATTTTGATCCGCGGCGGTTTCAGATCGTGATCGACGCTATCCGCAGGGCGGGTGCGCAGGCATGACGGGAAGCGCATGACGTTGGCGCAGGTCGTGTGCGATTGATTTACTCAGACAAATGGGCATAAACTCTGCCGGTTTGGTACCGCTACCAAGGATCGCCGGAGAGTTGAATCAATGAGGAAGACGCAGTCGCTCCGTGTGTTGGTATTGTCCATGCTTGCCGCGCTCCTGGGGTCCCCCGGATTCGCGCAAGTGGATACTCCTGCACCCCCGGTCGTGCCCGGCGCCAAGCCGGTGGCTGTGGAGCGCATCAAGGTGCACGGCGCCGCTCTGGAGGGCAACCTGGAAGGCGAGGCGGTCGACCGGGACGTGATCGTATTTCTCCCTCCGAGCTATGCCAAAGAGAAGTCGCGGCGCTACCCGGTCGTTTATGCATTGCATGGCTATTCGATCGGCGCGGAGCAGTGGACCCACGAGATTCATCTCCCGCAGACCATCGAAGGCGCTTTTGCCCAGGGCGCGCACGAGATGATCGTCGTGCTACCCGACTCCAAGACCGCATACAACGGCTCGATGTATTCGAGCTCCGTGACGACGGGTGATTTCGAGCGGTTCGTGGCGCACGACCTCGTCGCTTATATCGATGCTCATTACCGCACGATTCCCAACCGGCTCAGCCGCGGCCTGGCCGGCCATTCCATGGGCGGCTACGGCGCAACCCGCATCGGCTTCAAACATCCCGATGTGTTCGGCAGTCTCTATATCATGAGCCCCTGTTGCCTCTCCGCCCGGGAGCCCGGCCCCAACGCCGCCGACATCGAAAAGGCCGTCGCCGGGATGAAAGCGCCCTCGGACTCCGCGAATCTGCCGTTCTTTACCCGTGCCCAACTCGCCACTGCGGCGGCGTGGTCCCCGGACCCTAAAAACCCACCGCTCTTTCTCGACCTGCCGACCAAGGATGGTGTGCCTCAACACGATATTCTCGCGAAGTGGGCCGCCAATGCGCCGCTGGATTTCATCGATCAGTACATCGGCAACCTAAAACAGTACAAGGCGATTGCCTTGGATGTCGGCGACCAGGACACTTTGCGCGTCGATACCGCCAAGGTCCATGAAACACTCGATAAGTACGGCATTCCAAACAGCTTCGAAATCTACCCGGGCACCCATACCAGTGCCGTCGCAGATCGCTTCCAGAATCACCTCATGAAGTTTTTCAGCGAGAGCCTGTGTTTCGAGCCGGGCTGCCACTGATACCTTTCTTCCTCCCCAGCTTCTTCCTTCCGAACCATGAGCCAACCCATTTCAGCCAGCAGGCATTGCCTGAGGGGCCTGGCCGCGGTGTGTCTGTTTGTCACCGCCGCGCACGCCGCCACTCCTCTGAGCGTCACGATCGATGCCGGCCGAGCCAGCACGTCCGTCACGCAGTACGAATACGGCATGTTCATCGAGCCCATCGGCGGGCTGATCGCCCGCACCCTGTGGGCGGAGATGCTCGATGACCGGAAATTCTTCTATCCGATCGTCGCGGAGGGGAAGGATCCTCCGGTGCCCCAAAGCGTCGAAGGGCGGCGCGGGATGACCTTCCGCAAGTGGCGCCCGATTGGTGGGGACGAGGCGGTGGTAATGGACAAACACGATCCATATGTTGGAACAGAGTGTGCGAGCGTCGCGGTCGACGATTCAACGCCACGCGGCTTTGGCCAGTCCGGGCTGGGTGTTGCCAAGGGGAAAAGGTACAACGGCCATCTGCTCCTGAGCGGCGATGCGGGCGTGAAAGTCAAAGTGACGTTGATCTGGGGGGCTGCACCGGATCAGCGACAAACTGTAGAGCTGCCAATGCCGGCCGCCGCGTGGCGAAGTGTCCCGTTCGAGTTTACCGCTGGCGCCGATTCGACCGATGCCCGGCTGGAGATTACCGGCACCGGCGCGCGCACGAGCGACGGCACGACCGCCAAGTTCCGTGTAGGAACTGTATCCTTGATGCCTGCCGACAACATTAACGGCTGGCGTGCCGATACGACTGCGATCCTGCGCACACTGCACTCGGGTATGTGGCGCTTGCCGGGCGGCAATTTCCTGTCCGATTGGGATTGGCACGGCGCCATCGGGCCCCGTGACAAACGCGCGCCGATGTTCGATCACGCCTGGAGCGCGATGCAACCCAACGATCTCGGCATGGACGAATACATGGAGCTCACCCGGATCATCGGTGTCGAGCCCTACGTCACCGTCAACGCCGGTCTGGGAGATGCCAACTCCGCAGCCGAAGAGGTCGAATACCTCAACGGCCCGCCGACGAGCGAGTGGGGCGCCAAGCGCGCCGCGAACGGCCATCCGAGTCCTTACGGCATCAAATATTTCAACATCGGCAACGAGCCGTACGGGTGGTGGCAGATCGGCAAGACCACGCTCGACTACTTCATGATGAAGCACAACGAGTTCGCGGCGGCCATGCGCGCTGTGGATCCGTCGATCATACTCATCGGATCCGGTGCGATGCCCGATCAGCTCCATCCCCGCGACGTCAAGGAGAACGCATCGATACAGAGCATCCAGAGCCGATTCGGCACGGAGCAGGACTGGACCGGTGGTCTGCTCGCGCAGGCCTGGGGGAATTTTGCGGGGCTGTCCGAACACTGGTACGACCGCGCCGAGAAACGACCCGATGCGCCCGCTGATGCGGAGCTGATCGAGTTCGTCCGGTCGCCTTCCAACCAGGTGCGGATGAAAGCGGAGGAGTGGGGGATCTATCAGCAGCGCTTCCCGGCGATCAAAGACAAGTCTATCTTCCTGTCCATGGACGAGTTCGCCTACACCGGTGCTCCCGTCAACCTGAAGCTGGCGCTCGCTTACTCCATGGTCCTGCAGGAGATGCTACGTCACACTGATTTCATGAAGATGAGCGCGTTTACAACCGGCGCCTCGACAATGGATATCACGCCGACCGACTCCGTTCTGAACTCCACCGGCACCGTGTTCAAAATTTACGGCGAGCATTTCGGCACGGGCACCATCCCGCTGGCGATCGACGGCAACTCGCCGCAACCCGAGCCTCGCTACGCGGTAGGGTTCGCCCATCCTCAGGTCCGCGCGGGTAGTCCCACCTATCCGCTCGATATCATCGCCGGCCTGAGCGCGGATCGGCACACGCTGCGTATTGCGGTGGTCAATGCAACCTTCAAACCACAGCCTTTCGCAATCAAGCTCGAGGGCATGACAGCGCGGGGTGGGGGCAAGGTTTGGCAGCTCTCCGGGAAGAGTCTCGAGGCGACCAACAAGGTCGGGCAACCTGCGGGTGTCACCATCGCGATGGCCAAGGTGCCGGCGCTCTCCCGAGCGCTGACCGCAGCCCCGATCGCCACCTCGATATATGAATTCCCGGTGGTGGGTGCCCGATGAAATTGACTCGACGCGAAACGCTTGGCGGGATGTTGGCAAGTTGGTTCGCGGGTGCGCTGACCCGTCAGGGGGTCGCTCGCGCCTCGACTGGGTCGGGTGCGGATCCCTTGACCTTGTGGTACGAGCACCCGGCATCCAAATGGGTCGAGGCGCTGCCCGTGGGTAATGGGCGCATCGGCGCCATGGTGTTCGGCGATCCAGCGCAAGAGCGCTTGCAACTGAATGAAGACACTCTGTGGGCCGGCGGACCTTATGACCCGTCCAATCCGGAGGCGTTGGCCGCACTGCCACACGTTCGCGAGCTCATCTTCGCGGGGCGCTACACAGAAGCAGAGGCGCTGGCGAACCAGAAGATGATGGCGAAGCCAATGTACGAAATGGCTTACCAAAGCGTGGGCGATCTTCTGCTGACATTCAACGACGATGCACCTCTGGGCGACTACCGGCGGACGCTGAGTCTCGATTCGGCTATCGCTGCCGTCAGCTTCCTAAAGGGCGGTCGGCGATATCGGCGTGAAGTGTTTGCCTCCCCAGTCGACCAGACGATTGTCATCACGCTCAGCTGCGATGCCCGCCGCTCACTCAACTTCGATGCGTCATTCCGTGCGCCTGCAAAACTCGATCCCGCGCCGACTCTTGCAGCTGAGGACGGCGATATCGTCATGCGCGGCCGCAATGCAGCTCAGCTGGGTGTGCCCGGTGCACTGACCTGGGAAGCGCGTGCGCGGGTGTTGACCCAAGGGGGTCGCGTCAGCGCAACGAGCTCCGGCCTGAAGATTGCGGAGGCGGACTCCGCCACCATTTTGATTGCGATGGCCACCAGCTATCGCAGTTATGAGGATACGAGCGGTAATCCGCACGAGATTGTCACTCGGCAGCTCGAGCAGGCCGCGCGTAAGCCTTTGCGCAAGTTACGGTCGGATCACATCACCGAGCACCAGCGTTTATTTCACAGCGTAGCGCTCGATCTTGGGACCACGCCGGCTGCGCAACGCCCGACCGATGAGCGCGTCACAAACTCTCAACACACGGATGACCCGCAGCTGGCGGTGCTTTACTTTCAGTACGGCCGCTACCTGCTGATCAGCAGCTCGCGTCCTGGTACGCAGCCGGCGAATCTTCAGGGGTTGTGGAACGAGTCGCTCACTCCCCCCTGGGGCAGTAAATACACAATCAACATCAACACGGAGATGAATTACTGGCCTGTGGATATGACGGGCCTGGGGGAGTGCGTCGAGCCGTTAGTTGCTCTGGTGCGCGATCTGGCACGCAGCGGCGTGCGAACGGCCAAGGTGCACTACGGCGCGCGCGGGTGGGTCGCGCATCACAATACCGATTTGTGGCGCGCGACGGGGCCAATCGATGGCGCGCAGTACGGCATGTGGCCCATGGGCGGCGCGTGGCTGTGCACACATCTGTGGGATCACTACGAATACAACTGCGACAAGGGTTATCTCGCGGAAGTTTTTCCGCTGATGAAAGGGGCGGCGGAGTTCTTTCTCGATGCGCTGGTGGTCGAGCCGGGCACTGACTATCTCGTGACGTGTCCGTCGATGTCACCGGAAAATATCCATGGCTCCGGCGCTGCGATCTGTGCTGGACCTGCGATGGATCGGCAGATCCTGCGTGATCTGTTCGGGCAATGTATCGAAGCGGCACGGATTCTCGGCATCGAGGCGGAATTCGCGCAGGAGGTGCAGCGCGCGCTGGTGCGGCTGCCGCCCGATCGGGTCGGGCACGAAGGACAGCTGCAGGAGTGGCTGGACGACTGGGATATGCAGGCGAAGGACTTGCATCACCGCCATGTCTCGCATCTCTACGGTTTGTTTCCCAGCAGTCAGATCAACCTGGACGACACTCCGGCTCTTGCCGCCGCGGGGCGGCGCTCGCTGGAGATTCGGGGCGACGAGGCGACCGGGTGGGGGATCGGGTGGCGGATCAATCTCTGGGCTCGGTTTCGGGAGGGCGATCATGCGCATGCGGTTCTGCGGCGGCTCTTCGGGCCGGACCGCACGTATGCCAACTTGTTTGATGCGCATCCGCCGTTTCAGATCGACGGGAATTTCGGTGGCACTGCGGGGATCGCGCAGATGCTCATGCAGAGTTATGCCGGGAGGATCTATCTGCTGCCGGCGCTGCCGGGTGCATGGGCCACGGGGCGTGTGGAGGGGTTGCGCGCGCGGGGTGGTTTTGCGCTCAACATTGAGTGGCGTGCGGGTGAGCTTCGCGAGGCTGTCATCCGACGGGTTGTGCCGAGCCCAGGGGCTGCGTCTCAGGGCGGGCCTGCCCGACTCCACTATCGCGGGCAATCGCTCGAAGTGATGCCGAAGGGGAAGGGGGGCGTGAAGGTGCGGTGGAACGGGTCTCGACTGGTTACGTTGTAGGGGCGGGCGGGCCACTCAGAAGAATTCCGTTGTCCGAAGTTGAGTGCTTTGGTGGAGGCGTTTTGGCTTGCTCAAGGGTTTTGAAGAGCGTCGAATATGCATCCAACAGTTATGACTTGACTCCGTAATCAGTCAGATTGAGACATAGACCTGGGTAGATGAATGTGCCCATGACATTCGGCTTTTTTTGATCTGATGGCTCTTGCGCGCCGCCTGTTCGGCAGTTTTCGTCGGCCGGATAGCACCGCTTCGGCGACCGAGCTGCCGCAACCGTGATAGCCGCTGGGGGGCCGAGTGTATTCCGGGAGCGCTTCAACGATAGGGCCGGGCGAGAGTGCCTGGCTTATCGATAATCCCGGCTTCCTTCAGAAACTCAATCGCGCCGCTGCCGGTTGCCTTCGATTTTCTTGGCATACGCGCGAGCTGCCGGAGAGAGGACGGCAGGGCGACCGGACAGGGGCTGCTTTTTGGAGGAACCGCGCATGGCTTCATTATACGGCACGATCGAGCCTTCGCATGATAAGTGACGCATGACGCTGTGGGCGGGGGTCTGCATTCAGGGTCGAGGGTCGAGGCTTAACAAATTCAAGCTTAGTACTTGGATGTGTAGCTTGTATTAAGTACTATGCTAAGTACTATGCTAAGTACTATGCTAGTGGGTCCCTCTTCGAGCGCTCGCAATGACAGACGAAGAACTCCAAGAACATATTGCCCTACTGCGGCGGGTGCGTACCGATTTTCGGCATGTGGAGGCGAAGCTGGCGTGGGGAGGGTTACCTAAACGCCTGTGGGAGACTCTTTCGGCTTTTGCGAACACGGCCGGCGGAGGAGTCATCATTCTCGGACTCGACGAGGGAGCCAACTTCGAAGTGGTTGGGGTCGAGAATCCTCGCAAGACTCTCCAGGACCTGGGGAACATGACGGCCGACATGGAGCCGCGCCTTGCTCCGGTCATCGACGTCAAGGAGATCGATGGTCGGGCGCTTGTCGTTGCCGAGGTTCCGGAGCTGCTTCCGAGCCAGAAGCCTTGTTACTACCGGCCGGCAGGGCATTCGAACGGTGCATTTGTGCGAGTTGCCGACGGTGATCGCAAGCTGAATAGCTACGAGGTGCAGCTCATGCTCTCCTCGCGGGGACAGCCGCTTGACGATCAACAAGCCGTTCCGGCTGCAGGGGCCAAGGACCTCGACCAGGCCGCGCTCAATGCTTTTCTGAAGCATGTGAGGGAGCGCCGCCCTCGCTTTCGTACCGCTGCCGACCAGCGAATCCTACGATCCCTCAAAGTCTTGGTGCCTCACCCTGATGATAGAAACCGGTTCGTACCCTCCGTCGCGGGGCTACTCGTGTTCGGGCGAGAGCCGCAGTCTTTTTTCCCGCAGTTCTCCGTACTCGTAACAGCCTACCCAGGTCGCGAGATCGGTGAGCCCGGGCCGCATGCCGAGCGCATGCTCGATGACGCCCGCGTCGAGGGTTCGATCGGCCGCATGCTTGCCGAGACGTTGGTCGTGATCGCACGCAATTTGCGTCAACCGCGCATCGCCACCGGCCCAACCCGGGTTGGTGGCTTGGAGATCCCGGTGGCTGCACTGAGCGAAGCAGTCGTAAACGCGCTCGCCCACCGGGATCTCTCGCCGCAGTCGCGTGGTACTGCCGTGCAGGTCCAACTTTTCGTCGATCGGCTGATCATCACCAATCCTGGCGGGCTGTTCGGGCCGGTCTCGGTCGATACCTTAGGGTCGATCGGTGTCACCAGCGCACGCAACGCCACCTTAATGCAACTGCTCGAGGACGCCGTCATGCCTCGAACTGGCGAAGCCATCGTTGAGCACCGCGGAACGGGTATCCCTGTCATGATCCAGGCGCTGCGTGCGGCCGACATGAGTCCACCTCGCTTCGAGGACGGAGTCAGCACCTTCTGTCTGACATTTCCGCGGCAGTCGCTGATCGACCCTCAGACTCTAAGTTGGCTTGCTGGATTGGGCGAAGCGGCCCAAGGCCTCTCGCGCGACCAACGTAATGCGTTGGTGCTCATGAAAGCGGGAGAGGTGATGAGCAATGCTCGCTATCGCCAGATCAGCGACGCGGACAGCCGCGTGGCCACTCGCGAACTCGCTGACCTCGTAAACCGTAAGCTTGCCGAGGTCGTTGGCGGAGGCGGGTACACGGAGTATGTCCTCGCGACTACTGCCAAGCAGGCTGATGCGCAGTCAGCCGCACAATCTACGCATGGCGAGAGAGCGGATCGACGCCCTGAGATCCGCCGATTGCTCGGAGAAGGCGGGGAAATGTCGCGCGCGGCTTTGCAGGCCAAATTGGGTTTAGGCCAGCCAATTGTCAGCCGCTGGCTCAGGCGCATGTTGAAAGACGCCGAGATTGAGCTAACCACGGCGAGCGAGAGATCGCCGGGAGCGAAGTACCGCCTGCGTCCGCGCGGACCTAGCTGACGCGTAGGGTTCGACCGCACGCAGAGTCATCGAGCACTGTTGATGCTGCGACGAGAGGATCCGAAATGGAATAGGGCGTCCGCGGGTGCGGCTTCCACTGGTTGCGCTATAGACCGAGTCGGTTCACCGGGGATCCAGAGCGCGGCGCATGCTCAGGGTTCTGACGCAGGGCCTGGACGCGTTCATACAGCTCAGGACGGACGCCGATGCTGCCCGAATACGATGTGCTCCAGGTCGAGGGGGGATTGCAGTGTCACTACGGCGAGGGCTACCCAGCGCGCTGTTGTGTCGAGGACTGACGCGGCCACTTCGTCTCCTTCCTGGAGGCGCCTGAAAATGTCATGTACCGTGGCGGCCGTGGTTCCACCCTGGCGGCGCTATCGATCTACGATGGCCTGTGAGCCCACCTCGAGCTCGAATGCGCCGATGGCACAGGGGTTCTGCCAGGTTGGGTCGCGCCCTATCGGGAGGTCGGCGATTTCTTCCGCTGCGCCACGCGCTCCCCGAAACAGCTTGTCATCGATGAGGAGGCCGACTCCTGCGCCGGTTCCGAGCGCCAGGAACGCCGCGTTGCTGCATCGACTGGCGCACCCGAGCGCATGCTCGCCGAGCATCGCGAGATTCACGTCGTTCTCGATCGCAACATGCGGCCCGAAGCGGCCGCGCAGATAGCCGAGGATATCGAAGTCCTCCAGGCCCGCGATGTTGGGAGTCAGGGAAACACGCCCTGTGCGAGGATCGATCGCTCCAGGAATTCCCACCATGACATGACATGCCTGCTTGCCTTCGATCCCGGCGGATTGGGCTACTGAGCGCCGACCCCGGTCTGTTCAAGCCGGGCTCGTTCTTCGTTGTGAACAGCCGGGCCAACCAAGGAGCATCGCGCCACGGCAGCCCCTCTTCCGCGCTGCGGCGTGCGAGGCTTGGGAACGGACTGCACACGGAATCTGCCGACGTCCGGCGATTCTCTGGGTCCGATGCAAATTCACCAGACGGCTGGCGAATTCCCACAACACGATCGCTTTCTATAGGAAGGCTCAACCGGCGCCCAAAATTGATGGCATTCAGCCCAGGATAAGCCAACGCAAGCTGGCGAAAGTTCTTTCGGTTGCTGGCCGAAAGGCCCTGACAGCCCACTTTGCCGAGCGCCTGTGCAAGTGTGTGCATCAGGCGCTGACCATATTGGGCGCGGTCCTCTCCCGCCTGCTCGAACTCGACAATGCTTGCTCCAATAAGCCAGTTTCGTAAGCTCAGGATCTGCTGCAAAGTCGGGCCCGCAGCCAACTGAGCGACCTCGTCTATCTTCGAGATCTGCGAGATGAGATCAGGAAATTTCATTTTGGCTAACACTCTGGAAACAAATAGAGCATTTAATTCTAACATGAGCGCGCCATTGTACTGTTTGATGTCATACGCCATCTCCGACTCGCAGCGCCATTTCAGAACCGCTGACGTGCGTATCAAGCACTGAGTACACGCACGCTGACTCTCACGCAGACCTCTACTCAGTGATTCGCGTGTGATCGCGTACGCACAACCGGGAACAAGAAGGGAGCGTCGGAGTGCCACGTGGAGGTGTGCGCCGTTTGCAACTTTGCAACCGATGTCGGATTTCACGGTACCGTGACCCGCAAGGAGGAGCCTGCCGCCATGATTCGGAAAAGAGCGAGAATGCGATCTACCGCGTCGCCACCAACGCCTGCCGTTACGGATGAGGGTGATCTTGTGGTGTATCGATGCCGACGAGTTGACGCGAGTGGTGGACGTTGTGGTGCTCGCTTTGCTCGGTGTGTTTGCCATCCCGCGCGGGACAACTGTGCTGCGATCCTTTCGTCCCACACGTCTACGATGCGTGATCGCTTCTCTATACGATAGGAAGTATCTCTCTCATTCAGCTCGAAATGCAGTCGCACATAACAAAGCCTCGCTCTGCGCGCCTCAGGCATCGCGCTTGGTATTAGATTTAATTTGCCTGATAGATATCCGACTGAGGAGAAAAGCCATGGCAAAGTGGGTTATTCAAGGCGATGACGCAAGTACCATCCCCCCAGACCCGAGTGATTATGTGCCTGGGCCCATGCCAAAATTTAATCCCCCGAAGGCACCCAATGGAAATGATGGCGGTGCATTGTGGTGGGATCATGATGACCCAGGAGTGGAAGGACACCAAGGCTACGATGGCATAGGTGGTGCCATAGGCCAAGACGGGCTAAATGGAGGCGACACACCTCAGGGTGTGAAACTAATTATTCCAAGTGATACTACCGGTGAGATCACCTTGGTTCTTGCTGGCGGCAATGGACAACCCGGTGGCAAAGGCGGTGTGGGCGGTCCTGGCGGTGAAGGACAGGATGGCGGCGATGGGGACGATGAACAACCGGCTGGCAACGGTGGTAAGGGCGGAAGGGGAGGTTTTGGTGGAGTCGGTGGAAAAGGTGGCGACGGGGGCACCGCCTTCGACGTTGACGTTGTTATCTCAGCCGGTGCGAGTTATACGTCGATAATCCAACAGACACACCAAGGATTGGGCGGCAGGGGCGGCAGTGGCGGAGATGGGGGTCCCGGGGGTCCTGGGGGTCGCGCCGGCAGCGGCGGCGCACAGGCTTCCGGCGGAGACCCAGTTGGTCAAGGCCCCACAGGTCCCAAAGGCAAAGACGGGCATCTTGGCTCCTTTCATATAGTCTGACAACTCGGAGCCTATCATGAACACATCTCTTGACACTTGCCCGCATCATCCTATCACCTCCACTTCTTCTGGTGTGTCTATCGAGTGGAATCACACATTGGAAAGTCAAGCCGTAGACCGCGCGCTCTTTGTGTTTACCGACGTAGCAACGGGCAATCAAACACGCTACGAAGTCATGCCCAGAATCCATACGTGTCTCAGTCTGATAGCCGGCCTTTACCGCGTGGCTGTGTTTGCGAAGGGGCTCGAAATCCACCGCAGTTTAGTTCAGCTCCAGGCAGGTTCTGTGACAGCCTTCAAGCCCGTCCTGAATCCCAGCAGCCAAGAACCCAAGACCCTCAGAGGTATTCTTACGAGATTCGATATCAACCAGCCGATCAAGATGCGAGACCTGGAAGTTCCAAAGAACTCAACAGTTGTGCTCGACATGCAGAGTCAAGAATTCAAATCTGATTGGAAGCTCGTCGAGATCAAGGACGCCGCGTCTGCGAAACGAATCATCGGAAATTCCGATGATCTATGGGGAGGCAATGTCCCCCGGAAAGCACCATTGCCTTTTTCGACCAAGACGAGCCCAGAAGAGGTGGCTCGCCAAACTGCCCATGAGTACGTCTATGGAAATTCGGCGACTGTCCAACAATGGGCTAAAGTGATCGATGACGTCGTATTTGACGAGGTTTGGAAGTTTCCGATCTTTGTTTGGGGAACTGTTACGGTTAACGCCGGGGGTGTTCTCGTCATTGGCGATAGGGGAAATTTCTTCGTCTGTGACCGTCTTCGCATGCACGTGGCATCTACACTCCTGATTCGCGGATCAGGTCCTATACACGTCGAGCCAATTTCCTTCGAGTCTTTCTGTTAGAGTCAAGCATCGGGCCATTGGCTATAGAAAGCGTGGGCGCCATCCAACACGAGTCTGCGAAGCTTGAACTTACATCCGTTTCTGGACTGCTCGCCTACTCAGAGATCGCCGTAGAATTACGCGCCGGCGATCTCTGACAGCGTTTTCACGTCATCGTACTCATCTAGACTGAGGCGCACCTCGGTGACCTGGACGGCAGGTTCCATCCGTTTTAATGACAGCTTCCGGTCCAGCTCGATGTCGGTGGAGCGTCGTAAGGACCCGGCCGTGTCGCAGTGCAACGCGATCGCGCGCCCGGCTGTTGGAAGTTTCTCACCGGCCAGGAAGCGACACTGACGCCATCGTTCAATTTTCTCGTGACCGGACACTCAGCGAACAGACGCCCTGCGCGGTGAGCCTGCTCGCCAACAACTCGCAGAGTTTCCGTGGCCTCGCCGCTCATTTTGGCTGGTGCGGCAGATGATCTTCTGCCCAGGCGGCGAACTGCTCGAGTTTTGCGAAAAGCCCCGCCGCGCGTGTCATCAACAGCGGCTTTGCCCCATAGTGCGCCTCATCCTTCAATGCCAGAATATCCCGGAACGCTTTAGCTTGCTCGTCCGGAAGCAGGTTGCGCAGAACCTCCCCGCAGGAGGCGCGGTGCGCTGGCATGATCCTGCTGATTGACGACTTGGGCGCGATTCGCGGTGACAGCGTCCGCGTACGCATTGGCGGCGAGCACGATGAGGCTGACGATCGCCCTGGCATCCTGCGCAGGCTTGGCCAATGTGATCGCATGTCTAGTTCTCTCGAGATGATCGCGTGCCGAGTCCCGACGCCCGCGCCAATGATCAGCTCCGACTGTCTTACGTGGTCCCTGACGTGTCATGTACTATCTGTAAGGGACAGTTTTCGAACGCGCAGGGGCTCAGGACCTTTGAGCGTCCGACCGTCTCGTTCGATGGCGGCCCACAGCGCCGGATCGAGCGTCCGCAGGCTCTTGGGAGTGAGGGCCATTACCGAAAAATGGGCTCTCAGTGGTCGCTCTATCTCGTGCAGACAATCACGGACGCGGTCTGCCCCTGACTCGCCTTTGAGTAATACCGCCAGGTCGACATCACTGTCAGGCTTGTCATCGCCGCGGGCGACACTTCCATACAACCAGGCAGCGACCACGTCCCGACGTTTAGCGAATGTTGTACGCAGAACCCTGAGAAACCGCTCCCATTCGGCCCGTTCGTGCACGAATGCGATCTTCAGATCCGATACCTGCGGGTTTTTCGTCGCGCTGAACACGCGGCCGCGGCCCGAGCCAAGAACCTGCACGGCGTCCTGGACTACGAGGTTGTCGAGAACCTTCAAGACGCCCGGCAGAGTCATTCCTGTAGCTCGTACGAGTTGTGTTGAGCTTTGAGGCGCCTCGTATTCCAAGAGTGCGCGCAGAACGCGCAGATTACCACTATCACCAAGGAGACGGGTGAGCGGAAATCGACGATGGCTCTGAACTGATATAGACATTCGCGCGGTACGACGTGGGACTTCGCGAAGTAACCACAGTTTACTTAAGGAAACCAGCGTTTATCACTGAGCGCCCGTACATCATGGGCCGGTCGGTGCGTGCGGGAGCGGCAGGAAGGTCCCGTGAGCGTCTGCTCTCTCGCGATTGAATGATCGCTATCGAAAGACGCAAACGAGACGCCAGCTGGACCGGTGTCGGCCAGATCCAGTCTTTCGACCGCGAGTCGCTAACTGGCTCCAAAGCCGACGTTCCGCGATCCATTACCAGTAGGTTTGAGACTTGCTAACCCGCCGGTGCGGAAGACACCCTTGAGACTTTGCATTACAGAGGACTTTGCGGTATTATAAACGCAGCGTAATCAAAGGTCTGACTTGGCTTGTCAGTAAGAGCTGCTCTCAAGAGACTCCTTCAGGCGTGCGGGGTGCTTGCTCTGTTCGGCATAACCGCATTGGCACTGGTCCTGACAGGAACCTGGTTCGAGCATCGAACCCCGATTGACCTGCCCAAGCCTACGGGACCGTTCGCGGTTGGCCGCACCACTTTCGAGTGGGAGGAGAAGGGCCGTCTCGACGAGTTTGCTCCGGCGGCGGGCGTTGATCGCGAGTTGGTGGTATGGATCTGGTATCCGGCGGTTCCGGGCACTGGCAGTCCTGCCGAATATCTTCCCCCTGCCTGGCGGAAAGCGCTCGCTCGTTACGGCGGCGTACTGATCTCTGACTTTCTCACCCGCGATCTGTCTCAAGTGCGAGTTCATAGCCGGGAGGACGCGGCGCTCGCGGAGGATCATCGTCGATATCCAGTCGTCATCCTCCGCGCCGGCCTTTCCGCCCAAGTGACCGGATACACCGTACTCGCGGAAGACCTCGCGAGCCACGGGTACATAGTCGTAGCTCCGGATGCCGCGTACCGAACTACGGTCGTCGTCTTTTCCAATGGGCGAGTCGTGGTGCGGCCCGCCCAATATAACCTCGAACTCATGCCCGAATCGGTGCAGGTCGCATTTGGCACTCGGCTCGCGAAAACGTGGAGCGAAGATTTGAGCTTCGTGATCGACAAGCTGACGGAGCTCGACGGGAGTCCTTCCGGTCCGTTTGCGGGGCGCCTCGACTTACAGCACATCGGAAGCGTCGGGCATTCACTCGGAGGTGCGACCGCCGCATACTTCTGTCATGACGACCAGCGGTGCAAGGCGGGTATTGACCTGGACGGCGCACTTTTCGGGCCAGTCGTCAACGATGGGCTGCATCAACCGTTCATGTTCGTGCTGGAGGACCACAGCAGAGTTCCAGACACTGCCGAGGTTCTGAAAGACATTCGGTCCATGTACGCACGGCTCCCGGTGCAGTCTCGGCTGAAGATCTCTCTAGCGGGATCCAACCATTTCAGCTTCAGCGATCAGATGCTCCTGAAAAGCCAGCTGCTGCTTGGGTTGATGCGAAAATTGCACGTCATCGGTGGACTGGAAGGAACGCGCGGACTTGCGACTACAAACGATTATGTGACTGCCTTCTTCGGCGTGTATCTGAAGGGCGAGCCTCGGGCAACCCTCGATGCTCTGGCAAGCCGCCACCCCGAAGTCCGCGTGGAATGAGCGTTGGAAAATCGGGCTGGTATCGCGCCATTCTGACATTCGAACTCGCCAGAAAAGCTTCCGGCTACCGCAGTCCGGTGACGCAAACCAGCCATTTGAATGTCCGCTTCGACCGTTTCGGATGACCGGAATCGGCCGGTGGTTATGTCGCTGAAGGGTCGTAAGGACGCGATCGTGTCGCAGTGCAACGCGAGTGCGCGTCCCGGCTGTTGGAAGTCTCTCACCGGCCATGAGCGGTGAGCCAGCGCAATTCAAAATTTGTCTCCTACACCGACCATTTGGCTCCGCAGCAGGAACGCCTGCAGCTTTCCGATCAGCGCATCTCGAGCTCACTCTCCGAGTAGTGTCCTTCAGCCCAAGGAACTCGTGCCGGGCTGATTCGATGACTTGTGCGACATCGGCTAACAGGCCATCATGGCCGGCCGCTTGCGTTCGCTCTGCCGGTTTCATCGATATGTCAGTTTCCAGTCTGGGTTGACTTTCAGCAATGCCAGATAACTCTGATACAAACATCATCTCGGTGCAGTCTAGCGCAGTGCGCGCGCGTTTAACCCGTGTGAGTAAACGCTCTCGACATGTTCGGGTCGCAAATGATCAGTCGTGCGGTGGCGCAGCACAACTCCGGCGGTTCGCGACGGGGAAGCCCATGTTCTGTGGTTCCAGCGCGACGTTTTTTCAGCATCATGCGCTTGCGTGCTAACCTGTTGCTGCAGTCAGGCTCTCCGGGTCGTTATCAAGAAGCCCTTGCAGAGTTCGAGCGAGTGAGTGTGCATATGTCGGACGTTGTGATTGTGCGTTCGAGTGACTAGATCGAGCCTACGAGCTCAGAGATCCAAACAGGGGAGCCACCGTGAACAACAGCGCACGCCTCTGTCTCGCAGTCGCGGCCCT
>Ga0105240_10000790_pt1 | contig 57356 bp, 54 predicted proteins | sample KBSC54metaG_FD_80426 | JGI IMG/M metagenome (GOLD analysis project Ga0105240, IMG submission 80426) | Corn rhizosphere microbial communities from Kellogg Biological Station, Michigan, USA - KBS C5-4 metaG | ecosystem: Host-associated > Plants > Roots > Rhizosphere > Soil | place: Michigan, USA... | reverse complement strand
CAAATTCGTTTTGCTTAATGATGTCATCTTTGGCAAGTTGCACAAGCTGTGTAGGAAATTCGCGTTTTAAGTCTACAGCGGGGATTGCGAGCTTTACCCATCCTTGATAAAATTCTTCTTCGCTCACGTGTTCTTTTGTGTAATCTTCTGTTTTGAGGCCGAGAGCATCTGCTTTGACGCGTGCATTAAGATCTTTTGAGATGAAGGTTACTTCGTAGCCAATTTCTTGCATGCTGAGTGCGGTGAGTAAAATCTCATTGTCGCCCGCGCTCATAATTATCGGAGTTTTTTTAAGTATTGTATCGTCATCAAAAAGAATTTGTAGTATTCCGCCACCATCAAGAGGAACGCCTTCTCGCAGTGATCCTTCTGTGCGTAGTCGATCAAGATTTCTAATTACTTCTCGTGTATTGCGCCCACGTTCAGTTCCTTCTCCTTTGAACTGATCAAGCTCTTCCAAGACAACAGCAGGGATTCCAACATGAGCACCCGTAAAACTAAACAGAGATTTTGGATCATGTATTAAAACATTGGTGTCGAGGACAAAGATTTTTTTGTTTGTAGGCATCTTATCGTTCCTATACTTTTAACCCCAATCTACATCTGTGTTGTGATTGGGGACCCCATAAAAAATGGGGATGTATTGTTATACTTCCTATCCACTCCTTATTTCACTTGCAGCCTAACACAGTGGTATAGCTGAAGCAACGAACGATGCGAATGCGATGCTAATTGTCTAGCGGTATTGTTTTTTTGGAAAATATTTTTATACTGTTAAATAGCAATGCCTTGTGTTCTTCGATTTTTTATAGGATGGAAAATGTATCCATTACTTTTAATTTTTAGCGTTTACTCTACCTATCCTTTCACCTGTTTGCCATGCACTATGTGCGGGTAAGCAATAGTTTTGTTGTTTATCCGCAATTCATATTTTTCTTATTTTTTTTTTGAAACTTACCGTATCAAAACTTTTTGGCTGTCTCTGTTATAATGAGATTAGACCAATGAAAATACATAATCATTTTTAAGGAATGCATATTATGAAAGATAAAGATTTATCAGTATTGCGTCATTCTGCTGCCCATTTACTTGCGCATGCAATTAGCGAGCTTTTTCCCAATACAATACTGACTATTGGGCCTGCAACAAAAGAAGGTTTTTTTTACGATTTTTTACCTGAAAGAAATTTTAAAGATGAAGATCTTGTGCATATTGAACAAAGAATGCATGAGCTTTCACGTAAAAATATTCCGTTGACTCACAAACAAATTACAAAAGATGTTGCACGTGAATTATACAAAAATAATCCGTTCAAACTTGAATTGATTAATGATATTCCTGGCGATACAGTCGGATTGGCAGAACAAGGCGATTTTTATGATCTGTGCCGTGGTGGACATGTTGAATCAACTGGTGATATTAAGCATTTTAAACTGCTGCATATTTCTGGTTCATATTGGCGTGCTGACAAAGAAAAAGATCAATTACAGCGCATTACTGGTACTGCATTTTTTACACAAGAAGCCTTAGATGCGTTTATTAAATTACGTGAAGATGCTATTCAGTTTGATCATCGCAGATTAGGAAAAGAATTAGATTTGTTTTCATTCCATGATGAAGGTGTTGGGTTTCCCTTTTTTCACCCGCGCGGAATGATTGTTTTGAATGAATTAATTGCCCATTTGCGCAAACGGTTGCGCAAGGCAAAGTATCAAGAAATTTCTACACCAACAATGTTGAGTGATGAATTATGGCGCCGTTCAGGGCATTATCAGCATTATAAAGATAATATGTATTTTTCTATCATTGATGATAAATCATATGCGCTCAAGCCTATGAATTGTCCTGGTGCAATTTTAGTGTACAAGAATAGTCCACACTCATATCGTGAATTACCGTTGCGCTTAGCTGAACTTGGGCACGTACATCGCCATGAACTTTCTGGTGTGTTGAGTGGTTTATTCAGAGTGCGTGCATTTACACAAGATGATGCGCATATTTTCTGTACAAAAGAGCAAATAGAACAAGAAGTTACTGATTTTATTGCGTTGGTTGATGAAGTTATAAAACCGTTTGGATTTAGCAATATTACAATCGGTGTTTCAACAAAACCAGCAAAAGCAATGGGCAGTGATGAGTTGTGGGATGTTGCAATAAAAGCACTAGAAAATGCACTTAACAAAGCAGGGAAATCATACACAATTTATGAAGGCGAAGGTGCATTCTATGGTCCCAAAATAGAATTTGGCATTGAAGATTCAATGAAGCGTGTGTGGCAATGTGGTACTATGCAAATTGATTTTTTCCAACCAGAAAATTTTGATTTAAGTTACATTTCATCTGAAGGTGTAAAAGAGCGTCCTGTTATGTTGCATCGCGCAATTTATGGATCATTTGAACGCTTCTTTGGAATCATTTTAGAACATTTTAAAGGTAAGTTGCCGTTCTGGTTATCACCTGTGCAAGCGCGAATATTAACTATCACTGATGATCAAAAAGAGTACGCACAAGAAGTTCATGATGCGTTATTTGATGCTAATGTACGTGTTGAAATTGATTCATCTTCTGATCCAATTTCTGGTCAAATTAAGCGTGCACAACTTGATCGTGTGCCGTGGATGTTGGTGATTGGTAAAAAAGAAGTAGAAAACAAGACAATCACATTGCGCGATTTAGATGGCAAGCAAGAATTTGGATTAAAGTTAGAAGATGTATTGGCCCGAGCGAAAGCAGAATCGGTTTAGCTGTTTAAAACGATCTTTACTGAAAAAGATCCTATTGTATACTGATGATTTAACACATATTCAATATACAAGAAGGGTCTTTTTTTATGTCTCAAAATAAATCAGCGTTAGTTTTTTTTATGTCACTTTTTTTGATCAATTCGCTTGATGCAATGAAGCGCCAACGCGAAGGTGATACACAAATGATGGTAGTACCTCAATCCAAGCCCTATTGGGATGGAGTACAACCGTATGATGGATCAATGGTTATAAAAGCAACTCTAGATCATGATTGTCGCCATTGTAATCGAAGGATTACTGATGAATCAATTCTTGCTCATGCGTTTGGAAAACATCCAGATATTTATCCAAAGTTTGCACCATTGCAACCCACAAAAAAAATAAAGATTCAATCGCTTGAATTTTCATCAGAAATGTCGAGCTCTTCTTTTGAATCGCTTCAATCTTCTATGGAAGACTCTGATTTTTCGATAGATATTCAAAAAAATAATGATCTTAAAAATAACGATTCTGGTTTTGTAACAAAGGTCTGGAAAAATGGGCATACAGTTAGACATTCAGTTTGCGGGCTAGAGGGTTGCAGGTTTTCAAGCGCACGTTCTGAAGAAATGGATAATCACAAAAAACTTCACGATGTGGAGAAGTGTTTGGTTTGTGAAACATGCGATTTCAGGGCGGTGAGTAAAAGGGTTTTTATAAACCACACACAAACCCATCTTCCCAAAGAACAACGCTCTAATACTGTTACATGCTCGGTTTGTAACAAAATACTTTCAAAGGAATCTAGCCTGAAAAGACACATGGAAAGTCAGCATTCATAACCCCAAGTTTTATGCCCATTATTCCATTTCATTTTATAATGGGCGCCCTTATTAAGAATAAAAAATGTTTTACCGATGGAGCTTTGCCCTTCATAGTTCGCGTCCGCCGACTGTGTGCGCCATTGTGTCCGCCATAGCCTCGGCGAAGGAGGAAGCTCGAGCGACGGCGTAAGCCTTGCCGAGTCCTCCGAAGCTTTTAGCGAAGGATGGAGCGTAGGATGATTAACGACGGCGGATAACTCCAATCTGCGGGCACAGCGGTAACAATGGACAGATGGAACATTTAGGAGAAATGGGGACACAAATATTTTGTCCCCACATTACCATCAATTTATTATATTCCGACCAATATTTTTCAGGCAGCAGCTGTTTCAGCTGCTGTTCTGTTTCTGTAACATTTTTTGTCTTGACCAGACCTAATCGGTTGGAGATACGATGAACATGGGTATCAACGCAAATGGCAGGGATACCAAAACCTTCGCTGAGCACCAAGGCAGTCGTTTTTGGTCCCACGCCAGGCAAAGCCAAAAGTTCTTTTTCATTATCAGGCACACGGCTTTGATATTTTTCAATTAAAATGGCGCACAGCGCCTTGATTTGTTTCGTCTTCTGACGGTAGAACCCGGTTGGGTAGATGGACGTTTCAATGTCTTTTACGGATAAATGCAGCAGTTCGGCAGGTGTCTGCCCACGTGCGAATAGTCGCTGCGATGCGGCCAAAGAAACAGCATCTTTAGTCCGCAAGCTTAGGATGCAACTGATAAGAACAAGAAATGGGTCACGGCCATACTGTTTTACAATACTCGTTGCTGCAGGCTCAAGAAAGCTTTTAGTTGCAGATTGTAATATTGTAATAATAGCACGTGCTCGCTCTTCTTGGCTATGTGATTTTTGTGCCACATTACTACCCTCGTTTCATTATCAGCGCTTGGTATAGCATGAAAATTATGCTAGGATGGGAATATAGTTAGCTTCCTGGAGGAGCATCTCCAATAAGTCCAAGCATAAGTACTGTTATTACGAACAGTTGTTTGTAATGAGATGTTACAAACATAACAAGATTGATATAGTTTTTCATAAAGACTCCAACATGGGTTTAAAATCTAGTGAGTGAACAGAAGAAAGTATAATAAAGCCTTATTAAAATCGCAATACAATTATGTTTTTTTTAGAATTTTTCGAATCAATACTTAGTTCTTTTTACTTTATTCTACTTGCTACATCTTTATCTTTTTTCCTTAAATTGGTCATCTTGGTGATCTTAATAAGAAAAACAATGAAAATGGATGCTATCGCGCGTCCACTTTTTTTCTTGTTTGCAATTCTTGTTGGTAATATGTTTTCTGATTTGGCATGGGTGCTTAAATTATCTCAATTGCTTTTTCTACCTCAAATAAGCTATCAAATTGTTTTATTTATTATTCGTATTGCATGGGTGTTTTTTCTTGTGCAATATCAGTCAATATCATTATTTATAGAAAGTTTGGTTACAGATAATTATGTTTTGCCTCTTAGGCAAAAATTACTCTTTGTTGTAAGTAGTCTTTTAGGATTATTTTTCGCTGTTGTTGCTATTATAGATTTTGATTGTATGGATCGTGTCCAGAGGAGGTTTTTGCTTGAGCCAACCATTCAAAACTTAGCTACATTCTATGCACTGTTTCTTGTAATTGCTCCGAGTTTATTTATTGCAGTCAAAAAAATTCGCAATTCCACCTTGCCACATCTACTCAAAAAACAACTTAAGCTGTTAATTCAAGGTCTTATTTTGCCGGTTGTAATGGCTGATTTTATCCAGCTGTTCCCTTTTAAGGTGTATGCAATTACGTGGATTGCGCATAGTTATGCGGGTGTTGGTTTTTCAACAATGTTTACCACATTGGCTATTTATTTTTGTGCTAAAAAGATTTTTGGGTTGCGATTCTTGAATCTTAAAGACCACGTGCAACAACCGATGAATGTTCATTTTATTGATGATTTTAAGGGTGTTTTAGAAAGACTGAGTAGTGTTACCAATTTTCGTGAACTTGGTCATATAACGCAGAGTTTTTTTAAAGATACATTTAGTATTGCTTCTAATAAAACACGTTTGTATTTACGACAAATTGATACTCCGGAATATAAAGTACAGTCGAACATAATTGAAGATAGTACCGTTTCACATGTTGAAACGTTTTTGGTGACGCATGCAGAAACTATTGAGCGTGCAATTAAAGAAGAAAAAATTTTGATTTATGATGAGATTGATTTTACTCATTTTTATCACGCATGTGATAAGAGTGAGATAATTTTAAAATTTTTAAATTTAATTAATGCCGATATCTTTTTACCCATTTGTGAAAACGATAAGCTGATTGCCTATATTATTGTGGAGCGGCACGCTCGTGCAGAGAAGTTTTACAGTAATATTGAGCGCGATGAATTGATTGTTTTTGGTAGTTATTTGGGTAATATTATCAACTTGTTACAAAATAAGAGCTTGGATGTATTGATTGAGCAGGAGCAAAACTTACGGGCAGAGTTGTACCAAAAACACCAAGAGATTGAACAATATAAAGAGAGTATCAGATCCTTTTTGCGTAGAGGTAAAACGAAACACATTGGGATATTGTTTTATAAAAACAGACAATTTTCTTATGGCAACCAGGCTGCAAAAGAGTTGATTGATATTAATATTAACCAACAGCAGGGCCATCCTATCGCACAATCTTTACGACAATTAGCGCAGCAAGTTGAATCTTTCAAGGGGCCAAAAACAATATTTATCAAAGATGCCAATGATAATGCATTAGTAGTTTCTGCTGTACCTCACTTAGAGAAAAATACGATTATTATAACCGTCTCCTATCCATCTATTTCTGACGCCATTAAGCATCATATTGATTTATTAAAAGACCCGAGTGAATGGGATTACCTATTATATTTGCAAACTACCCAGTCGGGTAAATTGATTAATCAACTTATTCCTGGTTCAGGGTCAATCTTGCTTAATTTTAAGGTACAACTGCTTAAAATTGCGCTCAGTAAAAAAGCAATTTTATTAGACATGCCAGAGCAGGATTTGCTTTCAACAGCAGAGATACTGCATCACATCAGCATGCGTGATGATTTGCATGTTATGACATTACAGGGACCATCCCATAATTTTGATATAGCAATTGCGTTATTTGGTATTAATCCAATTTTTGGGATACCGCAAAAAAATAGTCAGCCGTTGTTAGAAAAACTTGATAACGTGGGTACATTGTTTATCAAAAACATTCATTACCTTGATCTTGAAACTCAAGAATATTTGGCGATGTTTATCAAAACAGGCTTCTATAATCAGTTTAAAAGTGATCAAAAAATTCCAAGCAATGTTCGTATTATTTGCTCAAGTAATCAGAATTTGGCACTATTGGCACAAGAAGGCAAGTTTAATAAGGCATTGTTTCAAGAGCTTAAATCCACCGTTGTTACTATGCCATCACTCATAACGTTACCTGAAAACGAGTTGCATGCATTAACTGAAGGGTTTACGCAGCAGGCGTTGATGTCTGATGCATTGCAGCATGTTTTAGCTTTGACTGATAAAGAAAAAGATTTATTTGCGTATAATCGCCCGGTCAGTTTGCAAGATTTAAAGGCGCGAGTACAACAAGTTCTTGTTAAGAAATCTAAAAAAAGTCAGATATATCAAGAAGTTGCATTCGATCCTGCGTATGATATTACTGATCCTGATCTTGTTGAAGCAGCACGCTTGGGTAAAAAAGCACTCAAAGAACCACGCGTGATGGTTCTGTTATGGAATAAGTTCAAAAACCAAAATAAAATCGCATCTTTCTTAGGTGTTAATCGTTCTTCTGTTAATCGTCGCTGTAAAGAGTATAATTTACTTTAAGCCCAATCTGCACCGTGGCCTTCGTAGCTTTAGCGAAGTAGAAAGCGAAGTAGGTTACGTTACGATCGAGCGCCCGGTGAAAGAATTAATTTTAATGGAGCGTCGCGTGAAAAAAGAAGAATTTGAACAACACAAAGAAGCATTTCTATTGCACCTCAAAGCAGAGCGTAATTTTTCAGAGCATACATTACGCGCATATTTTTTAGACTTACAACAATTTATCACCTTTTGGCATGAGCTGGATGATAATGATAAAAAAAATCTTGCATTGCGCCAAATTATTGAGCGGTATTTAGTTGCTCTTTTTTATAAAAAAATCAGTAAAAGTTCTATCGCACGCAAATTTTCATGTTTCACATCCTTTGAACGTTTTTTGCATATGCGGGGTATTGAGTTACATCTTAATCTCAAGCGCCCGCGTATTGATAAAAAATTACCTGTATATTTTAGCGTTGATGAGTTGTTCCATCTTCTTGATGCAATTAAAAATGAAGCGTTACCGACACGTTATCCGGTGCGAGATAAAACTATTTTTGAACTATTATATGCAACGGGTGTTCGTTGTTCTGAGCTTGTTAATATTTGCGTTGCAGATATTGATATGGATGCAAAAACAATTCGTATTTTAGGTAAGGGTAAAAAAGAACGCATTGTTTTGTTTGGAGCTAAAGCGCGTGAGAAAATTCTGGAATATTATGCAGTAGAACGGCCAGAAATACAAAACCAAGATGAACCTCTTTTTATGAATTATCGGTATGAAAAATTAACGTCTCGGTCTGTGCAGCGGATTGTTAAAATGTTCAGATCTTTTCTGCCAATTGAACGACCATTAACGCCGCACAAACTGCGCCATTCCTTTGCAACGCACTTGCTCAATCAAGGAGCAGATTTGCGAGCAGTACAAGAGTTACTTGGGCATAAAACACTTGCAACAACGGAAAAATATACCCACGTTTCACTTGAAAATCTTTCAAAATTGTGTGAAGGTGTTCACCCGATTAATGGGATGATGAAAAAAAAGTGAAAGTTAGTCTGCTATGTATATATCAAGCATAACTATCAATAAAAAAATCGTGAGTATTCTGGCTAGTACAATAGTTGTGTTTGGAATTATTTTTTTACGTCTTGTGTATCTGCAAGTGTATTGCGGGGAATATTTTGCATCGCGTAGTCAAAAGAATTTTATTCGTTACACATCTGTTGCCTCGCCTCGTGGCAATATTCTTGATATGAATGGAAATTTATTGGCGACAAATCGCCCGGTAACTATTGTGCATTGGCAGGGAAGTGGAAAGAGTAGTTTTTCACCAGAGCAATTGCGGTTGCTGCAAGCGATTGAAGATATTTCTGGTGTTGTGTTAACATCTGGGGCACAATTTGATGCAGTTCTATTGAGCGAAAAAAAGAGTAAAAAAACAGTGCTGGTAACCGATGTTGATTTTACTGTTTTGAGTAAGCTGGTAGAAACGTTTCCAAATCACGAAAATATTGTTATTGATACTCATTTTAAAAGATTTTACCCTTATGATGCCTGTTGTAGCCATCTTGTTGGTTATTTAGGTAATATTACCAATTTGGCTAACGGAAAGTTTGGATTAGAAAAATTATTTGATGCAGATTTGTGCGGAAAAAGTGGTTCAGTGCGCAATGTGGTCAATTCTGTTGGACGTTGCATATCTCAAGTTGAACTTGAAAAAGCATTGATTGGGAATGATATTCAGACAACGATCAATATTGATATTCAGTTGTTGTGCGAAAAAGTTTTTCCCGAAAATAGAACAGGAAGTTTTATTGTGCTCAATCCTGCAGATGGTGCAGTTGTTGCATTGGTTTCTCGACCTGATTTTGATCCTAATATGTTTCTTGATCCTATTTCACATGAAATGTGGCAAGGGTTGCAGGAAAATAATCCTTTTATTAATCGTGCATTTGATGCAAGTTACCCAGCGGGGTCAATATTCAAGCTAGTGACTATCAGTGCAGCATTAGAAACGGGTATTATTCCGGAAGATTCTTTGTGGAATTGTAAGGGATATACATTGTTTGGTAAGCGGAAATATTGGTGCGCGCGTCGTTCTGGTCATGGTGAAATATCTGTAAAAAAAGCGGTAGCAGAATCGTGTAATACGTTGTTTTTTGAGATTGCTAAAAAAATTGATATCGATGTTCTTGCTCATTATGCATATAAATTTGGTCTTGGTAAAAAAACAAATATCGTGTTTCCTGAAAAAATTGGACTGGTCCCGAATAGGGAATGGAAGTTTGACTATAAAGGAGAGCGTTGGTGGCCGGGTGAAACACTTTCTGTTGCAATTGGACAAAGCTTTTTACTCGCAACTCCTATTCAAATTGCATGTATGATAGCAAGTATATTTACGGGGAATCTCGTTGCTCCGCGTCTCTTGCTGAATGAACCTATAGAAATGATTCCGCTTGATATTAAACCAGAGACAATCGCATTTTTACAGAAATCTATGAAGTCCGTGGTAAAGCGTGGTACGGGAAGAAGTGTGCGTAAAGTAAAAGACATGAAAATATACGCAAAGACAAGTACGGCGCAGACAAGTGATTTTAGCAAGCGTAAGTTGGATGAAAAATATCTAGAACATGGCTGGTTTGTGGGGCATTTTCAGTATAAAGAATATGACCCGCTTGTTATTGTAATTCTGGTTGAGCGAGTTGGTGCTGCGCAGGTTGCAACAACCATTGCAAAAAACTTTTTGATTGAATATAAAAAGTATATGGATTTATCGTGTTAATACTTTTTATTGGAGGTCAATGTTTATGAAGAAGTGCTCATTGTTAGCTATTCTCTTTTTTGTATCAGGTGCGCAGATGTATGCAGTTTCGAGCGATACTCATCTCAAAAAAAGCATGATGCACTGTAAGGTTGCAGCCAGAAAAGTATACACCTCGTACTTGGCATCTCTTATTTTAAGTGGTTGCATTGGCGCTACTACTGGAGGTGTAGTGCGGTATCTCGAAAAACGATTGAATGTTGAAGCATCACCAGTCGCATTGTTTTTAATATTTCTAGGTTGGGCATTCGAATCTGAATTCCGTAACGATATTATTATGGGATTACAAAAAGAGCTAGATGAAAATCAAATTAGCCATAAAAAAGGTTTGATGTTCAAAAGTGCATGGGCGACTTCTTGGATTGCATATCTTCAAACATAAATAATTATGTTTTTAATTGTTATTATAATGGGCGCTTAAAAAGCGCCTTTTCTATTGAATAAAACACAAAGCATTGCTGAATTGAAATTTTTTATAGGATAATAAAGGTATAATGTTTTTGTATTTCTTATAAAAGAGGGGTGTATTATGAAGTTTTGGGCAAGAGGTATTGTAGCAGTAACATTTCTGGCAACAATCAGTGGGCTGATGGGCAGCAATTATGATGAGTTTATGAGAACGTATGAAGGTGGTAAAATCACTTCAGAGGGAGTTGTTGAAATGGCGTGGGTGGAAGGTGCTGTTCAGGCCTTACGAGCGGATGGCTCTCGGGTAAATCTAAAGAGCCCAAAGGTCTTTGCATTAGTTAATGAAATGTTATGGCTGAGCTTAGCCGATACTGTTGATATTCATGCAAGAGGCCTTGGGCAGAATATTAATAATCCGTATTTTGAACAACGCGTTAGAGATTCATTACGCAGAAGTTTAGATGAGTTAAGCAGGGACAACAATCAACAGCAGATAGCACTCATAAAAGCGCAACAAGATGAGTTGATTCCTGTGTTTACTAATAGATCTTTCCCTAAATATAAAGCTTTTGTCAGAGATTATAATGGTTTAGTAATTTTACCAGACAATTCAGTTTCTACTTTCTGGGTAAATGGAGCATTAAAGGCTTTGTATAGGGATGGTTACCGAGGAGGGTTTCATCTAGAACCTATCTATAATGAAGTATGTAGAAAGTTGTGGACAGCTCTTGAGCCGATAATTCAGCAAGATGAGCGTTCTATAGATAATCCCGATTTTAGAGAAAATGTTTGGAAGTCTTTGCGTCAACAGTTAGAAAGAATGCGTATGCAGGGCTTTTCTTTCTAGTGAAGACACTATATATTCAACCTATTTTTGAAAATAGACGCACTAAAAAAGCGCCTATTTATTTGCTGAGATTTCGTACATTAGAGACGTTTTGCTATTCTTTTTTCCTCAGTAAACGTATAATAAATGCCATTTATACACAACTACAGGTGAGGGAATTGTTGAATGAAAAAATATATAGTTGTTGTCTGTGTGCTTGCGGCAATGAATGTGTTTGGTATGGAAAAGGATCTTGTATCTCAGTTGCATAATGCACTTATTCAAGCAACTGCTCAGCCTCAATATATCCGTGGATTGTTATCCAGTGGAGCAAACCCTAATGCGCCGGATAGCAGCTGCAATACTCCTTTACATAAGGCAAAAAATCCAGAACACATACGTGTGTTGTTGGAATTTGGAGCGCAGCTTAATACGCAAAACTTAATAGAATACACTCCGTTGATGCAGCATATATATCTCAGAAATCATCATGCTGCAGAGTGTTTGATAGGAGAGGGAGTCGATCTTGATATCCAAGACAACTCTGGAGCTACTGCGTTGCATCATGCAGTGAGAGTGGTCAATGAAAGTAACGATAATCAAGCAGATTGCAAAATAGTCCGGTTATTATTACAATGCGGAGTGCATTTTGATGCGGTAGATACAACAGGAGAAAGACTGTTTAATACTTATACAGATAGTAAACTAAAAAAAATAGTTGTTCCTTATATACAATCCGCGTTGTGTAAAGCTTTGGGTAAAAATGATGGTAGTAAGGTTCTGTATCTAGCAAAAAATTATTCTTGGATACCGTATATGATAGGTGAAGAGAAAATGATATCGTGGGCGCAAGCAAACTGTGTAAAAGATGGTCAGCCATTAAATAGTGTTACGGTGCTGGAAAGATGCTTGGTACATCAACTGTGTTTTGCAGATGTTCAAGACAGTGTTCGCATGATTAAAGCAGGAGTTGCGGTGAATGCTCCCGGTTATGATAATTTGGTTCCATTGAGTTGGGCGATACAATGTAATGATAAACAAAAGGTACTAGTATTGCTGCAAGCAGGTGCAATTGTTACGCAAGAAATGATAGACAAAGCGCAATCTGATGAAATACGTACAATGTTACGGAATGCGTATGATCAACAAAAAAAATAAGGGTTTTTAATGAAAAAAGTAGTAGCAGATATTCTTACAAAAAAAGTTATTTTTTTTATGTTCTTGTGTTGTGCTGATATAGTTATGGCGTCCATGCATAGAGGGCTATCAAAACATCAAAAACGATTGATCGCTCCGCATCGGTGGGGACAAGGCGATAGATCTACACAAGAGCCTATTAAAATACATCTCGAAGAAAACGCCGAGTCATTTAAGCAAGCTTTGAGAGAAGTTCGTCTCAGTGAGCAAGTATTTGAAGATTTCGGTCTTAGAGGAGTGCTCAAAGGACACCAAAGAGATGTAGCCTCTGAGGAAAAAACGTTCGAAACCAAAACTCAAATAGTATTCATTCAAGGATGTCCTCCTGAGTTGCAGAGTTTATGCCTGCAAATAAAAAAATATCAATTAGGATTAGAGTTTGCTCGCTGCGTGATGCAACCACAAAGTGATTTCGCACATAGCTTTAAAGCACAAAAGAAGTTAGAGCAGCTATTTACATTATTTGAAGATGATTTTAATCAAGATGTCAAACGTAAAAAAGTTTCTTTTGTAGCACTTTGCTTGGAACGTGATCGAAAACGAGATCTTGCGGTGTTGGAATTTGACAAGGAAGATAGACGTGATTTTAGGGCGTTAAGAACAGAAAAAGCATTGCCGATGGTAGCACAGAAGGGCAAGCAGCAAATGGATCAATTTAAACAGAGTCGTAAGCAAGAACAAAAACGATTAAAACAACAACAGGGTGTTACGTTCCAGAAAAACAAAAAATTACCAAAATCGCAGCAACAAGTAAAACAAGTGGCTCATAGAAAAAGAGGGTAATATCACGAGAGATTGTCAGCAAAGGCGAATTTCGATTCTCTCAATGGATTTACCTGGTTTTTCTCTTTTGAGGGCTACAAATCCAACTTCAGCCGTTGAATTGACGTGTGTACCGCCGCAAGGTACTTGCGCAAAGCCATCAATTTGCCAATAGCGACGTTGATTTGCAATATCAAAGTATCCTTTTTCAATAATGCGATCGCTCATGATTATTTCATTATATTTTGCCAAAATGTCGGGAAAATGGGATGAAATGTTTGTGTCAGATTTAAAATCGATGCGTGCTTTGTGTTCTGCAATGTGCGCACCAACTTTTTCAAGATGATAATTTTGAGTTACAATTTCTAGAATTAATTCAGCAGCAAAATGCAATCGCATAAGTTGTAGTCTACGAGGCCAATCGATAGTCATTTCTACTTCGTTCCCAACGTGTAAACCATGATTATCCGGAAGGGTATAGTAGATAAGGTTGCCTTCCATTTTGGAATCTAGAATAGGCATCCCATTAATAAATGCTTTATCGCTTTCCTGCCCGCCGGCAAATGAGTAGGCAATTGTTGCATCAAACAAAATTGTATTGCCATCAACAGCGGTAATAGATGTTTGTAGTGTGTGTTGATAGGGATTATCCCAAAAAACTTTGCGCATAGTATTTTACCTGTTTTTTTCTTTAATATAACAAAAAAGCACCCGTTTTGAAGGGGTGCTTTTTTGTTATATTAATTTCATGGAACTATTGATAACCAAGACCAAAGCTTTCTTCTTGTTCAAGAGCTTTTATCGCTGATTTTGGAGCGGGGCTGTAAGTCTGCTGTTTGCTTTGTCTAGATTGTGGCAATCTAAAATTGTAAGTTCGCGGCATTTGCCCACTGCCTTGCCCAAGTGATTCGGCGTACATCTTCTCTGCTTCCATTGATGGCTCAGCTATTTTTTCTGGAGCGTCTTTTGCAAGTCGGTATCCTTGTCGGACTATATTTTTTGGAGTATCTAGTACAGATTGTGCAAATTCTATATGAGGTGGATATTGTTTGCGTTTACGAGGTATAATTTCCTGAACTTTAAATGCGTCTTCGAGCGCTTTAGCATTATTTTTTTTAAACCATGTATTTTGCACGGCAACAAGAGCTGTATTATCTAAATAAAAACTTCTTAGAAAGTTGCTGGTAAGTTGCGATACTGTTGGATTAAGAGTTTCTTTAATTAAAGCTATTTCTGGTTGATTGTTTGATGTTTTCAATTGTTCGAATGAGTGAATGTTGGTGTTTGGATCTTCTATACGGTTAAGTGCGAGATCGACAGTGCTAATTGCACCAATATTTTCAGGTGTCTTGTTCTGATTATAACGTTCTTCTGCTTCTTTTCTTTTATTTTTCAAGATATCAGTTACTTGCTTCAATGCTTCTTGATTAACGAAGTAATCGTAGCTGTCTGCAAGGTCATTAAATTCTTCTTGCGTAATGGGGTTGGTGCGTTTAAGAGTATTATTGCTGAAATCGTACTCGAGATTGAGGGTAGGGCGTTGTTGGACGTCTACGACATTTAGAGGTTTCTGGAATAATGTACTGAGACTACCTGGAGGAGGTGTGCCAAGAGATCTGATGGGGAGATTATTTCGTGGTCTATTTGGTATCATGCAGTGTCCTGTGGAAGGAATCGCGAACGCTAGTACAAATAAAAAATTTTTGATTGCTTTCATAATATTATCCCTTACCGCTCTCAATTTGACAGTTTTTACTATTTGAATAATATCAAATAAATGCAGATCTTTGCAACAAAAAGGGAAAAATATGACTAATTCCGCAATAAAAAAGCTTTCCGTAAAGAAAAGATTTTACTGTGATTGCGAGTGTGTTTTCGTCTGATTAATCATTGTGGCAGGTATTTTTGGAATGTTTTGTAGAGACGCTTTTTTTGGTTCAGCGTTCAATAATGGTGATTTTCTGAAAACCATTCGAGAGTTATCTAAGGCAGTGCGAAGATGAGGATTGCTTTGCTTATCTGCACCAACTGTACATTTTCTTAAGTTTTCTTTGAGAGCAGTAGCCTTTTTAGTCTCTTTATCCCAAAAAAAAGTAGTTTTTCCTCTGCTTGAATAGGCAGAATGTTTGCGTTGCAGGCTCTTTTCGTAGCGCAATAAGTCTTGTTTAGCTTGCTGTATGGTTTCTGTTGTATAAACGGTCTTTAAGTGCGTTGTATCAGACGTTTTATGATCGATTATTGATGTGCATACTGTTAAGAGGTTTTGTGAACCACAGTGTATGGTTGCGCTGATCAGGAGAGATATAAAAACAGATTGTGCTATTTTTTTCATTCCTATCCTTTAGAAAAAAAAGGCTTTTCATAGAAGAAAAGCCTTTTAAAATTTAAAAAGAAGTCAGTTTTTACGCTGTTCTATTTGCAGCAGCAACTTTTTTAGCTAGTTTGCTGATTTTACGAGCAGCTGTATTTCTGTGCAGAAGGCCTTTACCTTTTGCGCGTGCAATTTTACTTTCTGCCGCGACCAACAATGCTTTTGAAGCATCAACATCATTCAACTCAATAGCAGCTACAACTTTTTTGATAGCTGTTTTGAGAGAAGATCTACGTGCTTGATTGCGAAGTTGGCGTTTTTCTGTTTGAAGAACGCGTTTTTTTGCTGATTTAATATTTGGCATAATCGATTAACCCTGAGCTAAAAATATTAGATAACTTTTTTAATTTTGCCTGCTTTTACACATTTTGTGCAGACTTTTCCGCGATGAACATGATTACCAGCATCACCACTGACGGTGTAGCGTACGGTATGTACGTTTGGGTATACCCAACGCTTCACTCTATTGTTTGCGTTACTTACTAAATTTGCTACCTGTGGGCCCTTTGAGCACACTGAACAGATTCTTGACATGATGCGTACCTTCCTTAAAGCCTATTTACTTACTTTTAACATAACAAAAACATAAAAATTTACAAGAACGTTTACACAAATTTATGAGCTTGGCGGGGAGTAATGTCCAATAATTCATAAATTTCTTCTGCGTTCAGGGTCTCATTTGCGATTAAAGCATTCGCTAACTTTTCAAGCTTATCACGGTTTGCCTCAAGCAACTGGCGCGTTTGATCGTGATATAGTGCGGTTAATCGCAATACTTCAGCGTCAATTTTTTCAGCCGTTTTTTGGGAGTATTCAAAATCTCCATGTTGCTGGCTATAAATAATGGTGCCAAGCTCTCTGGTCATACCGTATTTGGTGACCATATTGCGTACAATGCGATTTGCCGCCTGAAAATCGCTATATGCACCAGTAGTCAAGGAGTTAAAGATGATTTCTTCTGCAACACGGCCTCCAAGAGCAGACATGACAGATGCTTCCATCTCTTCTTTTGTGGTGATATATTTTTCACGTTCTGGCAGAAAGTGCGTTACGCCCAACGCTGATCCACGAGGGATGATGGTAACCTTATGCAATGGATCAGAGGTTTCCGGCAATAAAAGACGTACAAGAGCGTGTCCTGCTTCGTGATACGCTATGAGTTTTTTATCTTCTGCTGTCAACATGATCGTTTTTGTTTCTTTACCCAGCATCAGCTTATCGCGTGCTTGGTCAAAATCGCGCATGGTAACGCTATCTTTTTCTTCTTTAGAAGCTTCAATTGTTGCTTCGTTAACCAAGTTTGCCAGGTCCGCGCCAGAAAAGCCTGGAGTTCCTTGAGCAATTTTTTTAATATCCAATCCATCTTCTGCAATAACGTTTTTAACGTGTACTTCCAAAATAGCTTCACGGCTTTTTAAATCTGGGTATGGAACTGTAACGCGACGATCAAATCGTCCTGGTCGTAACAATGCTTTATCCAAAACATCAACTCTATTAGTTGCAGCAATTACAATGATCGGTGATGGAGAGACTTCAAAGCCATCCATTTCAGCAAGTAGCTGATTGAGAGTTTGCTCACGTTCATCATTGCCACCACCCATGCCGCTACCACGATGACGGCCAACAGCATCAATTTCATCAATAAAGATGATGCTTGGAGCATGTTTGCGCGCTTGTGCAAAAAGATCACGGACACGAGCAGCGCCAACACCCACAAATACTTCTATAAAATTTGAACCACTAATGCTAAAGAAAGGGCAGTTAGCTTCACCAGCAACAGCGCGGGCTAGTAATGTTTTACCATTGCCCGGTTCACCAATAAGAAGCACACCACGAGTTATTTTTGCGCCAAGGCGTTGGTATTTTTTTGGATTTTTGAGAAAATCAATAACATCTGCTAGTTCTTCTTTTGCTTCATCAGCGCCTGCAACGGAGTTAAAGTTTTCTTTAATGCTTGAAGGCAAGAACATGCGAGCGCCGCTTTTTCCCATGGTAAAAATATTACCGCCGCCACCATTTGCACCGGCATTGCGAGAGCGAATAAAGTACCAAATTGCCCATATTGCAACAAATAGGCAAGAGAATAGAAACAGGTACCAGATTCCTAATTGATTGCTGGGTGATATAACTGCAAATTCCACGCCATGCGTGCGCAGCAGTTCCCAATCATTAGCATTATTGCCAATCACGGTTTCGAATCGAGAGCCATCAGCAAAAATACCTTCAACATCTTGTCCTGAAACATATATTTTTTTGACAAGATTTTCATTAACTTTTTCTAAAAATGCTGAGTAAGAGATAACTTGAACATTTCTTCCCAGTTCTGTCAGTTTATGTAAAACAAGAAGGATTCCCGCAATCATAATAAGTGCGATGAGTCCATTTTTGATATTTTTTGGGCTTGGGGTCCATGAGTTATTGATTTTAGGTTTTTTCATACAATATCATCTACTTTTTGAGGTTTACGAGCGCATTACACAATAAAAAGGTCTCTTTTTGATACTTTTATAGTACCATAGAGATTAATTTTGTCGATTTTTTAACCCGATATTTCAATAGAGCTTTCCCTGCAATCTAAATTATTAAAAAAATTCTACAGCGCTCATCCTGAACTTGTTGAAGGATCAAGCGCGTTATTTTGTCCCCAGCTTTAATCCCCAATTTCGTTTCTCTTCATTGGGGTCCCCATTTTGGAACGCAGTGAAATATGGGGGGTGAGCTTCACTACTCTTTACCGGGGCCCCCATTTATCCCCAGCTCCGTTTTTTCTACGCCGGGGTCCCTGTGTGTAATGAAATGGAGCATGGGGTTAAAATAAAGAATGGGGCTATAGACATGGGGCTAATAACACGGTGACCAATGAGGGTAGCTGCAATACTCATGCGGGCTACTTATGTATTTTGTTTTTCGTGTGAGCACATTGCAGATTACAAGCCGGCTTTTATTCGTATCGTACTCATGGCTATACAGTAACAAAGTTCCATCAGGCGACCAACTTGCTTCATGTTTATTGCCACTATCGGAGGTGATCTGGGTATGTGTTTTTGTGGCACAATCATAGATCATTACCTGCATAGTACCGTGTATCATTTGGTGGTAGACAATTTTATTGGTTTTTGGGCAGTAGCTTGGAGAAGTACAGTATCCACCTTTGGTGATTCGTTGCAAATGACCTGTTGCAATATTGCCGATATAAATTTGAGGATTTCCTTTTTGAAAATCAGAGCAGAAGCAAATGCGCTCTTCATCTATAAAAACAGGAGATGTGTTGTTGCCAGTGTTTCTGGTACACCGTTTTAAGGTATTGTTTTTGTTAAGATAAATTTGACAACTACCATTCCCGCGGGATGCGCAATAGACATAATCAATTCCGTTTGGTGCAAATGAGGCAAGCATATTAATTCCCTCAAGTGCTGATATTGTTTTTACTTCTTTTTTGAGTGAAGTAAACATAAGGCGTACATTTGTATCGGTATATTCTGAGTAAGAAAGTTGAGGTTTTTTTGTGTGCCAACGGGGAGCAATTGCAATCGTAGCAACATCAACCAACAGCTCTTCATTGCTGCCATCAAAGTCTGCGATGTAAATTTTGCTTATTTTTTGACCTTTAGAATTGTGTGAATCTTTGCAATAGGCAAGCTTAGAAGAGAAAAATCCATCATTGCCTGTTACTGTCTTCCACACTTCATCAGCAATGGCGTGTGCCCACGCTCGAGTAGAACCTCTTTTTTTCCTGCATTTTTTGCCCTGCAGCATGGTGCATTGCAGTGTGTCATAAAGCCGCCATTCAATAGTGTGAGGGGATTGAATTTTGATACACAGCGCAAGTGGCGTGCCAGCACTTGCTAATAGCTGTATTGTTTTACGGAGTTCTTTTGTTGGTAGATTTGCATTGTGTTGTTTGATACATGGTTGGAATTGCTCGGTAAATTGTAAGTCTTTTTTGATGATGTTGGCTAGAGAGAGTAGTTCGCTACTATCTTGTTCTGTAATAATTATAATGGCAAAAGGCATTGCCATTTGTTGTGCGCCTGATACGGCAAGTTCAATGCTTTCTGCAAAAATGCTGGCATTTACGCAGAGGATGAGCATGTATAACTTATTCATTCTATTTCCTATTGGGTATTCACTGCTTAAAACTTATTGTAAGAGGATTTCCATATGTCCACTGAGGCATTTTCATTGCAAACAACGCCTGACGCGCGGAAATATCAAACATCATAACACCAGAACTTTTTACCATTTTCAGGTTTTCAATTATTCCTTTATTGTTTACAAAAAAAGATATTTCACACGTACAATCTGGTGATACGCCAATGGGAGGATGCCACTTGTGGACTAATTCTTTTTGCAGTTGCGCTCCACGGCGCAGTGCTTCCACTTCGCGGTAGTTATTAGAAACAATAGCGTTGCCGGGTACTTCTGCCTGAGGAGTTTCTGGTTGTGCGTGAGCATCTGTTTGTATTGCTTCTTGTTGCACGGGGATTATTGCAGCTTCAATATTAAGTGCCTTCGCCAGAGAAGGTGCAGGTTCTACAGGTTTTTGCGTGTCCGCCGTAGCCTTAGCGAAGGAGGATTCAATTGCTTGGATAGTCTTAGGTTCTTCTTTTTTCACTTCTGCTTTTAAAACAGGCGTGTCCGCCGACTTGTCCGCCGTAGCTTTAGCAGAGGAGGAAGCCTTGGCGAACGAGGAAGTGTCTTTCTTTTTTTCAACAATGGGGATTGTTTTTATCTCTGCTTTTGTTGCAACAGCTTTTGCAGGTGTAGCAATGGTAGTGGTTTTTTTCTCGTTTGTTTTAGTAGGAGTTGTTTTTTTGGGAACCACTTTTGGCGCTATAGGTTTTTGCGCTCGAGATTTAACGGTGATTGGTGTGCCTGTAGGCTTGTCTTTTTGCACTTGAGCTGAGAGAGGAATAAACAATATCGGTGCAGAGTAGTCCAGTTTTTTATTAATAGAAATAGTCTGCATGTACATGTTTCCTCGATATACACAAAATATTCCAAATAAAAGAATAAGATGCAAGCTCAGACAAAGTCCAAAAAGTTTAAGCCACAGAAGATTTCGTTTGTGAATGTTTTTGCGTTGCAAGAGCCACATATTTTATACCACCAACACATTTAATGTCATCAACCAATTCAATTACTGTTCCATATGATATTGCAGTATCAGCTTTGACGTATACCGTTCTTTCATGGTCATTACCGACTTCTTTTTTTATCTCAGTAATGAGTTCTGCTTTTGCAATTTTGGTATTATTAATGTAAAAATCACCTTGTTTATCAATAAAGACGATCAATTCATTGTGCTGTTGCGCAGAATCTTCTTGTGTGTTGCCTCGAGGTAAGGTTACTTTGATTGCATTTTGCAGTATTGGCGTTGCCATCATAAAGATGATGAGTAGCGTGAGTACAACGTCAATTAATGGGGTCATTGAGATGTCATGAAGCCCCGTTTTTTGTTTTCGCGAACGTCTATTAGTTCGGCGCATATTCTTACCTTTCGCGAATCTGTTGCAAGATAAATGTAACTCGATCGGCAAGGATAATAAGATTGTGCTCAAGAGCCCGAGTTTTTGCATGTAAGTAGTTGTACATAACCAGAGCTGGGATTGCAACAACTAACCCCGCAAGGGTGGTAATGAGTGCCTCTGCCATACCTGGTGCAATAGTTGCAATATCGGCAACTTGTGTTTCGCTAATGCGCATAAAAGAATGCACCAATCCCCATACTGTACCAAAAAGACCAACGAGTGGTCCAACTGCTGCGCATGATGATAAGATTGATACGTATTCTTCATTATGCAAAACAAGCGTTTCAGTAGTGTTATCGATATTTCTTTCTAAAAGTTCCCATTCATGTACTCCCAGTTTTTGAGCAAATGAGTGTTGGGTCAATTCTTTTGCGAACAAGAGGTTTTGGTTAATAAAATATCCCGGAGCTGTTTTACTTGCGGTTGTAGCAATTTCGGCCAGATCGGAAATCGTTTTTGCTTTTTGCAGCTTTTTATTGATGTGATTCAATTGCCGTTCTTTTGCACAAAGCATTGCAAGTTTGCCAATAAATACGGTCCAACAGAGAATTGATAAACCGAGTAATGTTAATAAAACACAGGTGCTTATCGCGTCTGCTTGTGCTACCAGTTGCCAGAGGGCGTTGCCAGAAAAAATATTCATGAGAAGCCTTTTTTTAGTAGAAGAAGTGTTCGTGTTTTTTTAAGTGATTCGAGCTTAGCAAATGTTGGGCGGTTTGAAAAACAAAAGAATAACGGTCGTGTTTTTTGTAAATAATTTTATAATTAAAGAGCTTTGTTTAAAACGAGTTTAACTTTTTTTATGGCAGTTATGATAAATGAATTATAAAAAAATATTATTCACTATAATCATCGTGTTCTGTGTTGTCATTGAATGTGGCACCGTGTATGCTATGGATCGTGCGATTGTTGTGCCCGATCAAAAGCCGACATTTAAGTCTTTAGCAGGGATTCCCCTGTTGTCTTTGGAAAAGGTATCCGATAATCGAAATAGGTGGTCGGAAGAAAAAAAACAAAAAATACGGCAGCAATTGCAGGAGAGTGGCGAGGAAAAGTTGTTGGTGTTATTCAACCTTGCAACTCTGTTGTCACCAGACTTACAAAAAATAATTGTAAATAACGTATGTAATGGCAAGGCAGAGGATATTAAAATTTTTTTTGGCAAGCCTATGGGAGATGTTGTTGAGACATATGATTGGTCGTATCAAGTTTTTCGTGGTGAAATCTTTCCTGGAGTAAAAAAAATGGCAGCTAACAGTCCTCATTGGACTCCAGCTACCATTTTTAAGCACTCAAAAGATATTGCTGTTTTTGATTCATGGAGTGATAATCAGACGCAATGCCAAGATCGTAAAGTGTTGCAATCTGTTGGTACAGTTTATGAGAAAATTTTGTCCCAAGAGGCAAGCACGAGGGCTGATAATTTTAATATTACATATGCATATTATGCATATCGGGATTCCTATACATTCAGTAACTTTTGGAAGCATCAAAGTAGATGGCAATGGATTCTATTGCCTGTTGTCTTGTTTCCTTTTGGTGTTAAAGCCCTTACGCAGTATTGCTACCCTGAATTGTCAGCACAACAAGCAGGTAAGATCGTTCATGAGTATGATTCACAAGAGATAGAGAATGCATTTGTGCGAAATAAATTAGAAACAACAAAAGATGATGTTGGGTCGTTTTTGTTGAGGACAAAACTTCCAAGTCTTGATGAGTATAAACAAGCGTTAATTGATGACAAGAGCAACGCAATTCGTGCGTGTTATTTTGTGCCAGAGGTTGTGATAGGTGTGTTTGGCGGTCTAGGGCTTGGGGTCTCGGTCGGAGATTGGCTTATCGAAAAAAAATGGGGACTTGCTTCCAGCGTTTGTGTTTCTATCGGGGCGTTTTATTCTGTTTATTTTTCTGTAATATTTGGAATAGATTGGTTGGGATTTGCTTTAGACGAGATAATAGAGCGGCCAGTCTTTGGAGCGGCTTGTGCGACTGGCTGTTATGCTGCCGTTGTTTCTCTTTGGAATGTAATAAAAATGCGGTCAACAAGGGAAGACCGGGTCAGCATTGGAAAGCTTTCAGAGTTATTACAACGTAGCGATATTGAAATTATTTAGTTTTTTGTGCAACAATGGATATATTGCTATTTTGAGTTTTCTTAATTTACCGTAAAGCAAGGTTGTTTTAATGATAAAAAGGAAACGCGTATGAAAGCTCCCAAATATTTTTTTAATGAAGAAATTGTCGATTTGACTATGAAAAATACTTTTTTCAGAAAAGAGGTCTTTACTGGAAACCATAGTCAAATTGTACTTATGAGTGTTGCTCCAGGGCAAGAAATTGGAAAAGAAATACATCATGTTGATCAAATTCTTTTTTTTGTAGATGGTCAAGGTATTGCTATTCTGAATGATGTTGTTTCTGATGTATTTCCGTATCATATGGTATTTGTCCCATCGGGAGTTGAGCATAATTTTAAAAATACTGGTGCAAGAGATATGAAAATCTGTACTATTTATGCTCCCGCAGAACACAAAGCCGGAACAGAAGAAGAGAAAAAGCATTAAGCTATACGTTAATGCTTTTCTGCACCAAACGTAAACACATATGCCTTGATTCCCTCTGGGCATTGCAATGTTAGTGTATGTTTTGCGTAATTTCCCTTCAGATCAAGAATTTCATACATGCGTGCTTGGTGGACAATGATGTTTCCATCTTTGTCCATATCCTGAGTACGGTATTTTTCCGGTGCCCGTTTACCATCAAGTAATATGGTAAGATGTGTTGGCCTATCAGATTGCATCACCAAATAGACATAAGTTGCAATAAAATTCAAGTCTAAGGTGCTTGTATTGCTATTGCTGACTATGCAATCTGATTCAACTATCCACGATCCTTGTAATCCAACCTGATTGTCGCCAAGGATGCTAGTTGTTTGATATGAGGCTGGAACATTCTTTTGTAGTGAAATTGATTGATGATAACTGCTTGCCCGTTCAAAACCAAGATAAGTTTCAGGGGTGATTGCTTTTTCTGTAATTGATTCACGTTTTTCTTCAATTGGGGGCAAGTTGAGTAATGCGCGGATTGAATTTTCCATTTCCACATAACCACCTTCACCAAAGTGTGTTTTAACGATTATGCCGTTTTGATTAATCAGATAGTGCGCTGGCCAATAGTGGTTGTCATAGGCGCGCCAGGTTTGATAATCATTATCAAGTGCTACTGGATAGGTGATTCCAAAACGCTCTATTGCATTTTCCACGTTGTTGATACTCTTTTCAAATGCAAATTCTGGTGTGTGAATACCAATGATGGTCAAACCATAGTCTTTGTAAGATTCATACCATTGCTTTACGTGTGGTAAGGTGCGAACACAGTTGATACAGCTGTATGTCCAAAAATCAAGAAGTACCACTTTGCCTTTTAATTGTGCGAGGGTGAGAGGCTCTGAATTGAGCCAAGAACTAATACCGACAAAATCAGGTGCTTTTAGTTGGCCAATGGGATTAAGGGCAGCTGCCTGAGTAGGACTATTAGATTTTTTGAGCATGTTTAGTTCCTTTTCGACAATTGTACTTTGTTCAATGGTAATTGTTGGAAACCAGTATGCAATTTTTTCTTGTAGTATGATGTCAACGTGGAATGCGATTGCAATTGCGCTGATAATCGTTATAATTCCAAAAATTTTCCTAATGAGATGTGAGTAAGGAGTAATGCTTGTTAGTGATTCCATTACCTTTGCGCCACCAAAAGAAAATAACAACATTGGTATTGCCGCGCCTGTGGTGTATGCAAGTGTTATGAGTATGGTAGAAAAGGTAGTGTGTCCTGCTGCTGCAAGCGTTGTGATGGTTGCCAGTATGGGGCCTGCGCATGGAGTCCACAATAGGCCAAGAGCAATGCCTAGCACAAAACCACTGATAAAATGTGTATGCATGGCAATTGAATGTTCTTGTACAAAATTACCAGCACGTGCAATTTGTTGTGTGAGAGAAGTAAAGGCCTCCTCAAAAGAGGGGATTATCATAGTTAGGCCAAAAAATATAATAACGCCGATTGCCAGGTACCGAAAAATATCGGGCGATATTCCCGTTGCTTGAACAATGGTGCTCAATGTGAGCGTAAAAAATGAAAAACTGACGATAAGTCCTACAACGATGCCAAGGGGTTTTTTGTGATTACCATTGCTGCCCGAGGTGAATAAGATTGGTGCGATGGAAAGTATGCAGGGGGAAAGAATGGTAACAACTCCTGCAAGAAATGCGAAAACGATGAGTAGAACCATTTTGAACATCCTTTTTTGAAAAATTACTTGCTGATATGATAGTGGTTAATGTTTAGATTTGTACATAGTCAGTGTAAAAAAAATTCATTATATAAAAAAGTTATTATTTATTGATGGCTTAGATTGAACTTACCTTAAGTATAAGATCCGATACTTGCTATTTTTAAGAGCATAATCTTAGTGTAAAACATAGAATTAATAATCCTTATGCTCCCGCTGAAGATGCAGTAGGAACGATAGAAAAAAACAAAGTCTAATAAGTAAAGGTTGTTGTGGATTCTACAAAGAAGCTCTGCATATTTACCATTGGGCATTCAACAAGATCAATAAAAGAATTCTTAGAAATTCTTAAACATTATCACATTGCCGAATTGGTTGATATTCGTACAATACCCAAGTCTCGACATAATCCTCAGTTTAATGGCGATGAGCTAGCTGAAGTTTTAAGAAATCATCATATTGATTATCGTCATCAAAGCAATTTAGGTGGATTGCGCCATGCAAATAAAAATTCAATTAACATGGCTTGGAAAAACGCTTCCTTTCGCGGGTATGCTGATTATATGCAGACAGAGGAATTTAAAAAAGGAATCCAACAATTGATTGAAACTGCTCATCATAAAATAGTAGCGATTATGTGTGCTGAGGCTGTTCCTTGGCGATGTCATCGATCTTTGGTTGGCGATGCATTAATTGTTCGTAACATAGATGTTGAAGATATTTATAGTATAACATCTGTTAAATCGCATACATTGACCCTTTGGGCTGTTGTAAAAGGAACAGATATAACCTATCCAGCGGAATGAAATAAAGGTTTATATGATTAAAGATCAAATAGGCTATGGTTTAAAAATTTTATTTATTGGAATGAATCCTCATCCAGGGTCAGATCGTCGTGGTGTTCCTTTTTCTAACAATAAAATGTTTTGGTATTTATTGCACGAAGCAGGACTTTTGCAAGAATCACGTGATATATTGCGCGATGACGAAAAATTACTACATCTCTATCTGCATGAATTTAAAAGTAAGTATCGATTTGGTCTAATAAATATCGTAGATAGGCCATCACGCACTGCTACAGAAATCAAAAAAGAAGAAGCCATCCCTGGCAGAAGGCGAATTCTTGCGGCTATAAAAAAATATAAACCGAAAATTGTCTGTTTTGTTGGGAAAATTACCTATAGTTTATTTATTGACTCATCTCAATTTGCATATGGCTGGCAAGATGATATTGATCACTCAAAAATTTATGTAAGCCACGCTCCGCATCGTGGTTTAGCGAGTATAAGAATTAAAGAATTTAAAGAAATTGTTAAATGATTAGAATCAGTAGGTAAGTGATTATGACAAAAAAATTTAAAGTAGGTGATCGCGTTCGCTGGAATTCTGAAGCTGGATATGTCACCGGCATCATTCAAAAAAAAATTACCTCAGAGGTTCCATTTAAAACATACATAGTTCATGCTTCTCTCGAAGAACCCCAATATCTCATTAAAAGCGATACTACCGATCATATGGCAATGCATAAAGGATCGGTACTTACAAAAATTAAGTGAAATAATGGATAAAATCTCCAAGTCCTTTATTTTTGGCACGAGCTTGCCCATTTTTTGCTTTAAAATGAGTAAGATCTGTCATTTTTTGCCAAAAATGATATCCTGAAAGGAAATAATATCTGAAATATAGTATGTGTTACATTAGCTACTCTATAAAATGACATGGAGACTCTCTTGTTGCGGAGTCCCCATTCGACATAACAATAGAGAATGGGGTATAAAAATGAAGGTTGCTGTTCTTATTTCCGGCGGTGTAGATAGCTCTGTTGCGCTACAGCTGTTGAAAAACCAGGGGCACGATGTGACCGCTTTTTACCTTAAAATATGGCTAGAAGACGAACTTTCCTACCTGGGGGATTGTCCTTGGGAGCAAGATTTGGCTTTTGTTCGTCAGGTATGTGAGCAGCTAGAAGTACCACTGGAAGTTGTTTCTTTGCAAAAAGAATACAAAGATGAGGTAGTAGCACATACCGTTGCAGAAGTTAAAGCAGGTCGCACGCCTAATCCTGATATTTTGTGTAATCAACGTATTAAATTTGGTCTTTTTCTTGATAAAATTGATCCAAGCTTTGAAAAAGTTGCCTCTGGGCATTATGCTCAGGTTCGCGAAAAAGACGGAATAGTGGAACTATTCCAATCTCCAGACCCTATTAAAGATCAGACATATTTTTTATCACATCTGAGTCAAAAACAACTACAACGAGTAATGTTCCCGATTGGTCATTTGCAAAAGAGTGAATTGCGCGTGTTGGCACATGAATTTAATTTGCCAAACAAAGATCGGAAAGATAGCCAGGGAATTTGCTTTTTGGGCAAATTCAAGTTTGCTGATTTTATCAAACACCATCTTGGTACTCAAAAAGGGCAGATGATAGAAAGCGAAACGGGAAAAGTCATGGGCAACCATGATGGATTTTGGTTTTATACCATTGGTCAGCGGCAAGGGCTGGGGCTTGGAGGAGGGCCGTGGTATGTTGTTGCAAAAGACACTGATAAAAATATAGTCTATATTTCGCGCAATTATTATGATGATGAAAAACAGCGAGATACATTTTTTGTTGAAAATATTCATTGGTTATCTGATCGGCACTGTAATAAAAAAAATCTTTTGGTTAAACTGCGGCATGGAGCACATCTCTATCAATGTGTAATTGATTATGAGGAATCAGGTAAGGCAAAAGTGCAGCTTTGCTCCCGGGATCAAGGTATCGCTGCGGGGCAATATGCAGTATTTTATGACAATGATGTTTGCCTTGGTAGTGGCGTGATAAGTAACTACTGTGCGCAAGTTTCAGAGAGTGGTTTTTAAGGCAACGTGAAAGATTTTGTGAAAAAAATTAACCTTCGCAAGTTTACATTACGCATATTCAATCGCTTGCCAGATGCTGAAAAACGCATCACCATTCCAACTCTGTTTACCTTAGCGCGAATAGTATTGGTACCCATTATCATTGCAGCAATGGTCGCAGGGTATTGGGGTGTGGCGTTCTTTTTCTTCACGTTTGCATGTTTTACTGATGTTATAGATGGTCTTTTAGCGCGATGGCTTAATGAAAAGACATTTCTTGGTGCTTGTCTTGATCCAATAGCAGATAAATTATTACTGCTCTCATGTTTTTCTACTCTTGCATTTGTTTCCACTCCACTATTTTTGATTCCACGTCTGTTTGTACTGTTTGTGATGAGCAAAGAAGTGATACAGATTGCAGGAGCACTTTTTATTTATTACGCGCGTGGACACTTGGATGTTCAGCCAACATGGTTGGGGAAAACAACCACCTGTATTCAGATGATATTTATTATGTGGCTTTTTGCATGCAACTTTTTTTGTTGGGTGCCGCTCAAGGCATATTACATAATGCTGAGCGTTATGATATTTTTTATTGGAGCATCATTTGTGCAATATGCTCGGATTGGTATACGTATGATTAAGGTAAAAAAAGTAAAAGAATGAAAAAAAAGTATATTGGTTTGTTGGTGATTGTTATTGGCGTATGCGGTGCATGCACAGTCGAGGAAGAGTTGTTTATTAAGCCAAAAGCAAAAAAAATGTATGTTTCAGCCCAGCAGGATGCAGAGCTTGATGGGGATCTTATAGTCTGTGGTACCGATATGGCAGGTGTTTTGTGGGATCTTGGAAAAACAGTATTTTTGACTACGCAAAATGCCATAAATCGGGTAAATGCCTATGCCTGTGGGGAAAAAAATGGTCTAGGTAAGGTCGAGCGGACAGAGCGTTATGCAAAGAAGATGAAAATAAAAGAATCATTGGATCGCTTTATTGAGCAGGTTGCAAAGATGCAAAAAGCGCTTGAGGATCTCAATCTAGCCCTAGAATCATAAGTAAGCCAGGGTTCTAGCCTGAATAAATACCCCCCCCCCGTTTTTAGAAATCAACTTTTTCTGGTATAATGAGATTATAGCGCTTACCACTAGGCGCTGTTTTTGCATAAGGAAATGGTTATGAATCGATTATTACAAAAATTAGCACTTTGTTCTCTGCTGAGTTTTTCTTTGTGTTCTATTACAGCACAGGGAAATATTTTTTTGAATGTTGCGCAAGAGCAAGTAAACAAAATAAGCAAAAAGCCGGTAAAACATAAACCATCTCTTGAGTTTAAGCAAGCGATTGCTCGTTATATCAAACATACAGATGTTCAGTGTTTTGCCAATATGCAACGACATACTGATGAAAATATTTCGTATAAAAAAGAGCTTCGTTATCTTTTTAAAAGTTATGGCAAATTTTCAGCAGTTACGCTACTTGCCAGACTCCGTTCAGCTCACCAGGCAATGGTCAAGTACGATATCAATGTTGAGGGTGAGAGTTACAAAAAATATGAACAAATATGCAGTGCGCTGTTATTGACCTGCACACAGGTCTTTTTTAATGATGCACGCAATCAGATTTTAAATGCATTGCATGAGATTGATAATCTTCTTGTGTATTGGCGTTATCAGCAAAATCATCAAGTGAAATATTTCTTTAGCAAATCTCCAATGAAATGGATTGTAGGAAAAGATCAAGAAAAAGAGATTGTTCAGAATATAATTAAGCTTGAACGCAAGCAAAGAGAACTGTATACGTTGCTGGGCTCGCTTACGGGGCACATTCACCTGTTTGCAGAAACCGGTACAACCTACGAGACCTGTTATACTTGGATTGAAGAATTGTTTGAAATGACGCCATGCATCAAAACATCCGATTACTATACTCACGATGAAACTCGTTTTGATATCATAGCAGGAAAGTTAGAACTTAAACTTAAGCGTGTGGCAAAATTTAAGGAAGATTGTTTATCATCACTAGCGGGTGCAAGAAAACCAAATCATTTTGTCCGCAACTGGATGGCGTACGCAACTGCAGCGGCGATAGCAGGGTATGTTCTTCATTATCATTCTAATAATCCTCTTGTTCTGGGAGCAGCTTTTGAGAGAACCACAACTTCAATTCAGGGAATTGGAAAAAGTGTAGTTGTAGATCCTATGATGGATTTATGGAAGGTTTTTTTCGAAACTAAATCAGAAAATTCAATTACGAGCGTTGAGGCAAAGGTTGAAAAGATAGAAGAATATGCCGGGCTCATAGAGGCAAAGGTAGCAATATTAACAGATCCAAAAATTCAATCTTTGAATGGTTATTCAAAGGAATTATTGGGAAAAGTTCTGACAAGAATGAAGACAAATGGTGTTTATTATTTAGATAAAGAAAACGTAAAGTGCTATATAAGTGATGTAGAAAAAGAGAGAATAATACAGGAAGTGATGGTTGGTAACCTTGGTGAATTAAGTAAAGTTATTGAAGGAACCTCACTCTATTATTATGATGAAAAAGTTGATTTAGGAATAGTTAATATTCTTCTGATGCTTGATGATGTGCTCAAGCTATTGCAAAAATATCCTGAATTAATTGATGAAGGTATTTTGCCTCTGGTGAAAGAAATTGGCTTTTTGTTTGCTGATTTTGGAAAAATTACGAGTGATCTTCTGAAAAATAATTTTTGGACAGTAAAGCTTGCAGCATTTACTCCGCTGGCGGGTGCTTGTTTTTGTATCTCTAAGGCTTATCAGTGGACTACAACGCGTGACTATTCACCAATACGTATAGCTCTAGCCGATGTTAACTCGCTCTTAATAGAATCAGCAACACATCTTGATGATTACGACTATGGCAAGTTGGTTTATTTGATTTGTAAGTTGCGACATAGATCAACATACTTGAAAGATCCTTTATCGAATGAATTTTTATCCGATGTGACAAAGCTTGAATCAAAACAATACTCAGCGCAGATTAAACGTGGAATTGTTGAAAACATGTTTAATAAGTATGCGTTTTTAGGTCGTATTGCTGTTTAAATGATTGTATAATTATAAAAGGAGCTTGATGTGTGTTTCTATATGCATCAGGCTCTTTCTCTATAAAATAGTCTGGTTTGTTATCTAACAAATTGATTATGCTCTCAAAAACAAAGATTAATTTTTACTCATAAGGGGCAATTGTGAAGATATTTACTAGAAAATTATTATTTTTTTCTTTCGTAATTACAGCAATAGGTGCTGTTTCTCCTCTTTTTTCAGCAGCTCAATTGATAAAAGCTGCTCAGGCAAAACAAGCTCCAGTCAAAACAGGACAAAATGCTTTGGCCGTAGTTGCGAAAATCATCACTAACTATCCAGAAGATCTTGTGGCTGCGCAGATGTATGAAAAGCAACAAACTGATCTGTTAGTTAAGTGTGCCAAACTTCTGTACGATAATACGCGAACTCAGATACTGGATGCGCTTTTGGAAATTGATAATCGCATTGCGTATTGGCAATATCAAAAAGATCACCCGTGGAATTATTTTGTGAGTAAAAGCCCTGTGAAATGGGTTACTGGTCCTAAGCAAGAAGATGAAATAGAAACTAACCTAGACTTGCTGCAAAGTCAGCAAGGAGAGTTATATGTTCTTTTGGGACAACTCTCAGAATTGGGAAATGTTTTTGTGCAAGGATATAAAGATCTTTTCTTGACTGATTATACAAAAGGTTATGAATGGATAGATAATGTGCTTAATGCATTATCACGCATAAAGACTAGTACAAGTATACAGCAAGAGGGCTCAGTGTTTATAACCAGAGCGCGATTGTTACACTCGAAACTTGAAAATGTGAATCGCTTTAAAGATGACATTTTAGCTGAGATTTCTGAAACTGCAATTCCTGGATATGTTGCGCGCAATTGGTTGAAAGGTGGAGCGTTATTATTTGGTTTGGGGTATGGATATAATAATTTTTATGATCAGTTGACGAGTTCTGTTGTTACAACACAACAAAATTTGCAAGAGAATGTTATCAATCCAGTAACAGCAACAGTGAAAGATGTTTTATTTCCCGGTTGGCAAAAGGGTGGTGAACAAGAGGAAATAATACCGGGAGCTCTCAAGTCCTATAAGTCAAAGCTAGAATTGACAAAAGAATACGTAACTAAAATGGGCGATAAATATGGGTTACAGGAAGAGGCTAAAGATGTTTTAAAAGATTTGGAAGCGAATAAGTCAAAGATAGAATTGACAAAAGAATACGTAACTAAAATGGATGATAAATATGAGCTACAAGAAAAGGCTAAAGATGTTTTAGAAGATTTGGAAACGAAGGATCTTTCAAAATATGAGAAGTTTCTAGAGGATGTAGCAAATAAAGAATCACTAGTGCTTTCATACTGGCCGTCTGATACTGCTAGAAGCACAGAAAAGTGGGTTGAGAATTTGAAAGATTATGGACGAGGGCAACTTCTTGGTACAAAACTGGAAGCTGCTCAATCTTTGTATGCTGGTGCGCAATATGCTCTTTCTCAAAAACAACAATATGATGCGGTAGGTAGAGTTGTGCTCCTTATCCCTGCAGCTATTGCTGGAGGTATAGGATATGCTGCTTATCAAAAATTAACTGCAAAAAATTACAGTCCGTTGCGACGAGCGTTAGTTGATATTAATTCTCTGTTTGTTGATCCGTCACAACCTTTAAGCGATGAACAATATGGTAAGATGGTATACCTGATTTATAATGTAAAGAAACAAGCCGAAAAAATTTTACCACGAAAAAATAATATTCAAGCAGATTTTATACATGATCTTGAAAGAATTGAATCAAAAGAATTTAATGTTGCATCTAAGCGAGCAATTGTAGAAGATATGTTTAAGAAATATGACTTTTTAGGTTTAGTTCAGAAAAAATAGCGCTTAGCAAAAGATATTTTTCTGTTATTATCAAAATATGATGACGCAAAGATTGTGTGTCATCATATTTTGATTTAAGTAAAAATATTTATACATCTTAGCGTAGCTGAAAGGGCGAAAATGGCAGCGTTTAATCGTGTTATTTTAATTGGTAATTTGACGAGAGATCCTGAATACCGCAGTCTTGCATCTGGGCAAGGTGTGTGTCGTCTTGGAATGGCAACAAACCGTCAATTTAAAAATAAGCAGACAGGTAGTTTGGTTCAAGAAGTTTGTTACATTGATGTTGACGTGTGGGGAGCGCAAGCTGAAAGTTGTCGCCAATATTTACAAAAAGGTCGTCCAGTTCTTGTTGAAGGTCGCCTTAAATTAGATTCTTGGGACGATCAAATGGGACAAAAGCGCAATAAGCATTCTATCGTTGCAGAACGCGTTGTGTTTCTATCTAACGGAGCAACAGCAGAAAATTCATTTGGCAATTCTGTAGCAGATGAATCTGAAGGTGTGCAGCTTAATCCAAATAATCCTGTTGAACGTGATTTACTTGCTCAATTGGAAAAAGCACAAACAAGAGTTAAAGCTACAAAGAGCACTAAAAAAGAAGAACCAGCTCCATCAACAGGAGAAATTGATTTTCAAGATGAACCTCCATTTGAAGACAATTTGCCGTTTTAATATAACCCCAGAATTTTGCTCTCCGGTTCTTTAAACGGGCACCTGGCCGAAGCGATAGCCTACTTCGCGTGAAGCTGGCAAGGCCACTGGTGGAGGTTGGGTTAAATATTTGGGCTCATTTTTTTTGCCCCGCTGTAAAAAGCGGGGTTTGTTGTTGTATAAATTAAATTCTATCTGAATATCTATTGACACAGGTGTTGATTTTCTGTAACCATGGAGTTAGAGGGGCGGGCTTATAAGGGGGAGATAGAGATGACGATTAATAACGTGAAAAATCGATCTATAAGCATGTGGATACTCAGCTTTTTGGTCATCTTCAGCCCATCATCTATTCTGCTGGCACATCAAATTACCATTTCCTTTGATTCTCTTTTTCCGGTGACATGGTATCAAAAAGGACTTGAATCTTGTTTATACGTCTGGCAAGCTCTGTCAGATGTTTTTATTAGAAATGGTGATGGAGAGTTACTGTCATGTGATATTTTATTGGGGCGACTTGTGCTTGCACAGTTTTGTATACAACGTATGACTCAAGAGAATGTTGCGTGTTTACCGGAAGATAGTGCTTATTTAGTAAGCGTTTTGAATAAGGTGCAAGGTTTGCTTGCAATGATTCTTATTACGCAAAAAACAGAAGATTTTGTTTTATGCGCTGGTGATATGATTGCATCAATGCAAAAGCAGTTATTACAATTTACAAGTCCCAGGTGATATCAAGACCATACGTGCCACCAACAACATTCGTGTTGAATACGCGTGATCCTGCAACCTGAAGGTTGTAAAACAAACCAATACGATTGCCAACAGTAGAATCTTCTCTGGCAAAGTCATATTCCGCTAAAAAATTAAGCGTGTGCATATTCCATCCTGCAAGCATGGCATCAGAGTTAATAATGGTGGAGTTAAGCAGTTCGCAGTTTCTTGGCGTGAGGTGGCTTTTTTGTTGTGATGCGAATGAATATGCAGCAGTCACAGAAACTCCATGACCAACATGATCAGCTTTAAAGTAAAAACCAGTATTGATTAATGGTCCGCGATGATCTGATACCCGTGCGCATGCAAGTTTAATAATGCCACTTTGAGCACAATCAGTTTTAAGGCGCATTGTTCTGTCTTTATTAACAAAAAATAGTGAGTTGAGATATCCTCCGATGGTGATCCATTCGTAAAACCCTATCGATAGCATGGTACATAGCGGAAATCCCCAGTGTCCATTGTAACCAGTTGGTAATGAAAAGAGCTTATTTTCATTGCGCTGTTTGCCCGTAGGAGCAAGAAAGCCCGACATAAGGGTAAAATCAACAAAGTCGAGCGTGTTGGTCTCTTGATAATTGTGTGTCCAACCAAGCCAAGAGGTTAAATCTCCTACGCCCGTACTAGTTGTTGAGCATCCATTAATTTCGTAATGATTCAATAGTGGTGAAAGATTCTGTAATACCTCCTGCCATTCAGGAGTACTTTTATTGGGGAATATCTGATCGTCGGGAGAAAGGTCGGTGAGGGTAATATGGTTTATTTTAAGCTTTCTAACGGGTAAATGGAAGAATAAAAATAAACCTTTGGATAAGTTTTGATCAAGGGAAAGGTTGGATTCTAGTATATTAAAGTTGCCATCTATTGAAAGGGTGGCAAAGTTAGGGCGTGTAGGTAGCGCTGCAAGTTGGTTGAGTAGTTGGTCATAGAAGTTATTTGGATCGGTAAAAGGAGTATTTGTGTTTAATTCTTGGAAAGATTGGGTGCCATAGATATCAAAAAGAGGGACTATCGTGTTGTTTGCCGAGCGGCCTTTGTTTGAAGATCCTCCACCCAGGGTAGCGTTGAATGTAGTGAGATAATCATGTTCAAGGCGGGGTTCCAAGAACATATTGGTTGCTCGGTAAAAATGTGGATTATCGATTCCAAGCAGCGATTGAGCAATGGCTGCTATAGCCAGGGTAAGTTTAATTGTATGCTTCATAATAATTTTATATCTTCCTATGTTTTCTTATAATTATAAAAACGTACCACAAAAAGGATCTTTTTTTAAGATGCATTGCTCCACTTTGAGTATTTGTTATACTAAACGTAAGAGTTATTTTTTTAGAATATTGTTATTAAGGGGGATTTGTTATTATGAATGACAATGATAAATTTAAGAAATTTTTCGGGTTTGGCGGCGAAAATAGTCAGCAAGAGCCAGCAGAAGGCTCAAATGAACCAGTAATGAGCGAAAAAGAAGCTCTAGAAAAGGCCCAAGCACATATTGGAGAATGGGCAGATAAATATCTAACACTGACCGCGGACTTTGAGAATTACAAAAAACGCGTGGTTATTGAAAGAACCGATTGGGCAAATGATGCTCAAAAACGTATAATTTTAGACCTTCTAGCAGTTATTGATAATTTTGAGCGCGCTCTTGAACAAGAGAAAAAACGTGAATCAGCTGAAGCGCAAGCGTTGCTTGCTGGTTTTACCATGATCTATCAATCTCTTGAAAAACTTCTGGCTAAATTTGGCGTGCAAGCAATTACTGATTTTTCCGTGTTTAACCCTAAATATCATGAAGCATTGATGCAAGTTGAATCAGACAAGCATAAGTCTGGTGAAGTTGCTCAGGTGTTGCAAAAAGGATACACAATGCATGATAAAGTTATCCGTCCTGCTACGGTCAGTGTTGCAAAGTAATTTAATTGTTCTTATTTTATAAAAAGCTAGAATCGCATAGGGATTCTAGCTTTTTTTGTTATACTTGAGGGCATAAAAATTTTTTAAATCAATACATGAGGATTATATGAAAAAATTATTGTTAGGTATAAGTTTATTTGTATGTGCATCGGATGCTATCGGTTCTCTGTATGAGATGCGACCTCAGCCTAAGATTACAAGAGTTGGTGTAGAAAGTCATAACAAAAATAGGTTCTCTCTAATGATTACCGAAGGTACAATGAAATATTACGGTCAAGTTTCACTTGATATTGTGGCGAAAATCCCATTGCTCCAAGAAGAGCAAGATAAAGGAAAGGTGAGTCTTACGACAATTAAAAAGCAAGCTGATCTTGCTGATCTCATATCTTATATGTTCATACGCAATGATATATCAAACAATGTGTATGGAGCAAAAGAAGGTATGTTTGAATTTGCAAATAGTTTGTCTGCAGAAACGAAAAGTATATTAAGAACTGCTACTAATGCATTATATAAAGAAAAACATTCACTTGCATTGTTAGATTTACCAGTTACGAAATTAAAAATATTTCAACGAGATTCTTATGATCGGGAAAAGGTTTCTATAAAATATTTCACATCAACCACTAGTGCATCGTTTTTTCAGATTTCCCATGAGCAAGCAAAGAGTATTGGCTTGAATGTTCTTCCTGGAGGGAATTTTACGTTTAATTGTAGAGCAATGTCTGAGCAAGATTTTCTCAATTTTGCAAATTACGTGACTATACGGAATGAAGAAAAAGACTACGAAAAATTGACTCTTTTTGTACAAGGTTTACCTGCAACTCAACAAACGATGTTAATGAAGAGTGCTGCAGAATTTTATAAAGAATCCTCCTCGTTAGGATTTTCCAGCGGTATATATGGATATGCAAAGAACGAGATTGCATTATTTGCATATGCCTGGCAAAAAGGCGATAGTCATTCCATGAAGGCAATACTATCAAGACATGTAATAGGTCTTGTTGGTGGAGTTGCAGCACTTTGTGCGACAGTTCTTTTGATATACAACAAATTAGCCAAGTAAATTGTATTAATAAAAAGGGCAGATATACATCTGCCCTTTAATTTTATCCTTTTAAATAACTCAAAATACCAAACATCAATTCAACAAAAATTAAGATAATAATTAATACCGAGAAAAGATCTTCTCGAGTTGTATCAATTTTTTGTTGAAACACTGTTTGTACGTCTTCGACAATGCGAAGTTTTCTATCAATACCATCATGCCAGCTTTTTAAATCAAGCTTATCAGCAAGAAGGTTGTGTATTTCCGAGTAGTACGGTTCACCAGCAATTTTAATGCTGCTTTCTAAGCGTTCAGTAATTACCGAAATATCAGCTTTTAATTTGCGTAATTGACCAACAGGATCACTAAAGAATGTGCCAAAGAATGGCAAATATGCACCCCATGATAAGTTGGTTTCTTTACGTTCATAAATAGTATTGATTTGTTGATCAAGAAGACGGTCAAAGAAGCGCAATTCAAGTTGTTGAATGTTTGCAAATTCAAACAAATCGATAATATCGTCATAATCTTCTTCGTACACAAATGCTGCATCAATATCAATCACAATCAAACTGCCACGGAAATAACCAATTGCAGAATCGAGGATCTCATTCTTTTGAAACTCTGAGAGTATTTCTGTTTCAAACCTGAGTGTGGAAGCAATGGTACTACCATATTCTTTTTGCAGCTGCGTTAAATCAAGAGCTGTTGGTTGTGGATCAGCTTGAATAATGATATAGGATGCACTTGTCTGGAAAAATTTTGGTTGAACAATAAAAGGTTCTATTTTTTTGTAAATTGATTTTGCATCAAGAGCGCTTTGGTACTGATATTTGCCGGCTAGTTCATTGCAGTTGACACGAAGATTTTCTAACGTATCACGAAACGGAATTTTATAGGTTAGCGAAATTGCACCAAAGCTGTGTATTTTGCTGCTAATACAATACGAGGTGGCATGTGGATGTGGGAGTTCAATAGCAAGGGGTACATTGTATTGTTTAAAGTGCTTTGGTAATTGTAGGGGTAGCTTGATGATATTGTGTGATTCTTCAATCTTCTGCAAATTGATATCTTCGCCGATGTCATATGCCCATAAAATGAGGATATTCCCCGAAAATATATGGTCGGTTTTTTCTTTTTTTATGTCTGTATCCGGAGTTGGAGACTGCATATTCAGGTTTCCTTTATTATAACCCCATGAGATACATGGGGACCCCAATAAATACATGAGAAACTCTTATGGGGTAGGGTTACTATTCATTATTGAGCATACTTAAGATTATGCCGTTGAGCAAATCTATCCCCATGTGAGACATGGAGGACGCATAGAAGGCCATAAAAAAGGCGCACCATAAGGTACGCCTGCTTTAACATTCGTAAACTAACGAGCTTTACTCGTAATCTTGATCGTCTCTGCCATATTGGCTACTATCTGCTGCGCGGTCAGCCGCATCAGCTGATCTTTCTGCGCTGTCTGCGGCACGATCAGCTTCATATGATGAATTGTTGTCAGCTGCGCTTGCTGCCGCTGCTGTGCCAACAAGAGCTGTGGTACCAAGTATAGCAGCTGTTGTTGCGCCTGCGCCCCATCCACCGCCGTAACCATACCCACCACCGTAACCATAGCCGCCGCCGTGGTATCCGCGACCACCGCCACCATGATGATGACCACCACCACCATGATGATGACCGCCGCCGCCGCGATGTCCACCGCCGCCACGTCCGCCACGAGTAAATGTATTTTCAGTCACCAAAGTTATGCTTGCGATTATAAGCAAGGCGATTATACTTTTTCTTTTATTCACTATAATTCCTTTTTTTAGCCCCATGTTCCATTTCATTACACACGGGGACCCCGTACTAAGAAGTTTTTCATCATTCTGTGAGGTTGCTTTAATTGTGTTTCTTATAAGTTAGTTGTAATAGCGATCACAAGCCGGAGGACAATTATCTCCATCTGGGCAATTATATTGCTTTTCGCATTCGCCATAACTGAGACTTCTATTAGAAGCATCAGCAGTTTGTTCAGCAGCATCTGCTTCTCTTTCTGCTTGTTCTGCTGCACGTTCTGCACGTTCTGCCGCTTCTTGAGATTCGTAATAACGGCTATCATAGTCAGAGTAATAAGGATATGCAGCACTCCATGTCAGTGCGGACATAATACCGAGCGTTAATAAGAAGTCAGAGTATCCCCAACCGCCATATCCACCCCAATATCCGCCATAGCCATATCTGCGACCGCCATGATAATATCCGTAACGTCCGCGATTTCCCCAATTGCCTCTGTTGCCTGTTCTATTAGCAGATCGAGCTTGAGCAACGCGTGAAGATGTACCAGCTTGACGTGTACCTGCAGTAGCTCCCGCTGCGCGGTTAGCTGAAGATGCCGATTGTGAAGCACTTCTTGCTGCGCTACTGGCCGCACCAGATGAACGCGCTGCTGATCCAGCTGCAACAGCTGTTCCGGCAACTGCCGTACCTGCTACCACGCCAGCACCAACACCAGCTCCACCATAATATCCACCACGTCCGCCAGCAACGTTAACATTGGCAGTACGGCTAACACTTCCACGGCCTGCAGAACCTCTTCCTGCGCCACCGCGAGAACCGCCACCCATATGCCCACCCCCACCACGTCCGCCTCCGCCGCCACCTCTGCCACCACCGCCACCGCCACGAGGGAATGTATCTTGCGTAAGTAATAGCATGCTCGCGAGTGTGCCAAGCATGATTGCGCTTAATCTTTTATTCATGAGAAATTCCTTTTTTTTTTAGATAATTATCTTCTTCTGTTTCTATAATTATTTTGATTTTTACCAGCATTCGGATTTGAGATCTCAGCTTCTGCTATTTTTTTTCGTAAAATTGCATTTTCTTCTTGTAGATTTGCTTTATCAACCCGGTCCTCATTTCTTCTGATGGCGCCATAGCTATTGTTGTAGTATGAAGGTGGGAATGCTGGATAAGTTATTCCATACCCTACCCATGGAGAGCCCAAGTAACCAGGGTAAAAAGCAACCCCCCCATAGCCTATGCCCAAACCGCCATAATAGCCGCCATAATAACCACCTCTCCAAGGCAATATATTGCTGGTGGCTGTTATGCCTATGAGCATAAGGAAAGCGATTAATATTTTTTTTCTGTTCATAACAAACCTTTTTACTTAATTAGCCACAGCAGTTTTCTGGGCATTCTGCTTTGCAATCGCAATCATTGCACGTGCAGGTGCATGATTCTTCGCATTTGCTGTTGCAAGATTGTGTGTTGGTATCATGATTGCCAAAATATCTACTTTTTACGTTTGCGCTGGCATGTTCGTGGTTTTTGTGATTATTAGTAACATCAGTGTGATGTCCATTATCTTTATGCGTTTTCATAAAGGTCTCCTTTTTGTATAGTGAACTATATATTCTATTTAAATATATTACAAACAGAAAAGATTATTCAATGGTTTTTATTATAAAATGTTTGTTGTTACCAATAAAAAAGCTCTCTATGTCAGGATTTTTTCCCAAAATAGAGAGCTTATAAAGGCCTTGAGGCATAGATTATGTGGGTATGCCTCCAATTATATATTGAGTTTTATCGGCAAGGTTTGCAGTGGTCATCTTTGCGGCATTCTTTATCATTGCAGTTTTTATCATCACAATGACAATTCTTGAACTTATCAACGGTGTTTTTTTCTGCGAAAGATTCTCTTTCTTCTAAACGACTGCCTGTGTGATGCTCACCGTTTGTATGAGATGTCTTTTTATCGTGGTTTGAAATGGATGAATCATCTTTTTTGTACGAAGATTCATTTTTTTCATTGCGATGATCATTCACATTCTTAATATGCGAAGATTCATTTGCCTCATTTGAGTGGGCATTTTTATCTTTTTTGAATTCCATGATAGACTCCTTTTTAGAATTATAGATTTATTACATCAAGGTTAGAGATTATTGTTTTTTTGCAGGTTTTTTATATGCATTTTTATAAGTACTGCTATCGTTTGGAGATGTTTTCTTTTCTGGATTTGATAAGTATTTGTTATTGGCTACAGTTTTGTCCTTGCTTGATGTATTTTTAGTCATACCCATGTTGCTTTGTATGTTTTTTTTCATCATGCCATTGCTAGCGCTCATACTTTTTTCCTTGTTGGCTTGTTCTTTTCTCACTGGCTCTTGTGAGCTATTGAACTTATTTTTGCTAGCAGCTTGATTTTTTGTGGTATCTTGTTGCAGATTCTTGTTTTTTTTGAGGTTTTTCATGGGGACTCCTTTTTGGTAAAAATTAAACATTTTTTATCATGTTTTATTATATTTGAAAAACATTTCCAATTGCAATAGTTTTTTCAATAAAAATCGTTATAAATAAAGGGTTTTTATTGAAATAGCGTCTAACTGTTGCTTTTGTTAAAAAGGTGAGGTTTTTAACCCGATGAAGTGAGTTTATCAATGACTATAGGATACAAAAATATCGTGGGATGAAGCTTTTTTACCAGCCTCATCCCACAAAAGGCAAAATTCAGGGTTATTTTCTTTTGTTTGCTGTTCTGCTTTTTGGCTTGCTTGTAGTGGATTTTTTTGTTTTTCTCGCGGTTGTTGTTGATTTGCGACCTTGTCTACGCTTAGGAGCAGCAGCACGTTGAGAGCTAATCGTACGTCTAGAATTAGTAGCAGGTCCTTGGGGGGTAGTTACGCGTTTGGAGCGGGTTGAAGGTTTAGCTTTGGCCCAAAGTTTAGGGTTGGTTGAACGTTTAGTAGCGGTTACGCGCTGAGAAATAGCCAAGCTTTCGTTTCTGTTCGCTCTTTCTTGTATGATGCTAAATTCTTTGTTCATGCCATCCAAGTTTCGACTGTCCCTTGAGCTTAATGCTGGGTTCTTGTACTCTCTTTTTTGCAGATCATTGTGGTTATTTTTAGAGCGTTCAAAAAAACTTCGATTCATGCTTCTATTGTGAGTTCTTTGATTTGAGCTGAAAGATTGATTTTTACTAGTATGTTGAAATCTATTGCCAAAATCATCTGTTTTTTGACCGTTTTTAAAACGCCCAAAATGATTCTGATTTGTGCTTCTATAGGTAGTTCTTTGACTATTATTGCTGTAGCCATTTTCACCGTTTTGAGATCTTCTAAAATAATTTTTTTGTTGGGGTTTTTCGGTAGTTTTTCTGGTCTTTTCAGAACTGTTATTATTTTGGAAATTCTTATCTTCATTGTTTTGGGAATTATTTCCCCTACGATTATTGTTATGGAGCTTGCTAGCTCGGTCTTCTTGTACATTCTTATTTTTTCTTGAATTATTCATCAGATGTTCCTTACGCGTTATATATTATTTACTATTTTTATTATATTTGATTAAGGCACAGATGGGAATAGTTTTTTTATAGTTAAAATTGAATAAAATTGTTTTGATATAAAAAGGTACCCTTGGAATATGTATCCAGGGTACCATATTTATGAGCAGACTTTTTCTCTCGAGGGCTATTTTTTTAATAAAGATAGGAAGGCTTCTTGTGGTACTTCTACAGACCCAACCTGTTTTAACCCCAATTTACGTTTTACTTCAATTGGGGACCCCATATTAAGAATGAGAATCTGGTATTTACTTTTTTAACAGGGATAAGAATGCTTCCTGCGGCACTTCCACAGATCCTACTTGTTTCATTTTTTTCTTACCTTCTTTTTGCTTTTCAAGCAGTTTACGTTTACGCGATACGTCACCGCCATAGCATTTAGCAGTTACATCTTTACGCAATGGTGCTACACGCTCGCGGGCAATGATTTTTGCGCCAATAGCTGCTTGTATAATTACCTCAAAGAGTTGGCGATGAATCACTTTTTGCAGACGTTGGGTAAGGTCTCTGCCGATATAGAAGGCTCTGTCGCGGTGAATAATTATAGAAAGCGCATCAACAGCTTTACCGTTCAAGAGAATATCCATTTTAACCAGATCTGCAGGTTCATATCCAGAAAACTCATAGTCGAAACTCGCATATCCAGAGCTTAAACCTTTTAAATCACCATAAAATTCCATTGCTACTTCATTAAGAGGAAGGCGGTATTTTAAAATGACGCGAGAGTCGTCAAGGTAGGTCAGATTTTGTTGTTTACCACGTTTTTCTTCGCACAGCTTGATAACGCTACCAAGGTATTGTTGTGGAACAATAATGGTGGCATCAATCATGGGTTCCAAAATTTCATCAATATGGTTACGCTCAGGAAAGTCTGATGGATTTTCAATATCAACAAGTTTGCCGGTTCCTGCCATTTTTATCTGATACAGTACGCTTGGTGCTGTGGCAATAACGCTGAGGTTATATTCTTGTTCAAGTCGTTGTTTGAATACTTCCATGTGAAGCATGCCCAAGAAACCACACCTGAACCCAATTCCAAGAGCTGCGGAAGTTTTTTTCTCAACAGATATACTTGCATCATTAAGCGTTAATTTTTCAATAGCTTCTTCAAGTAGACCAATTTCTTCACTATCTACCGGAAACACACCAGCAAAAACCATTTGTTTTGCAGGTTTAAAACCAGGGAACAGTTCAACCGGTTTTTTATTGTGATAAATAGTATCACCAATTTGTGCTTCTTTAATGGTTTTCATACCGGTGATCAGGTATCCAACTTGTCCGGCATATAAAACATTTGTTGGAGTTGGTTCTGGATACATCAATCCAACTTCCAGCACTTCATAGTTTTCGCTTGCTTGCGCCAGACTGATGATATCACCTTTTTTGATAATTCCATCGTGAAGTGCAATAAGACATATAACACCACGGTAATCATCAAACCACGAATCAAAGAGTAGTGCGCGTAATGGTTTATCTGCTGATACGTGCAAACTTGGAATGCGTTCAATTACCGCTTGGAAAATTTCTGGTATACCAATATTTGCTTTAGCAGAAGCTTTTATGACTTCTTCTTCTTCAAAATCGAACAAGTTTACAAATTGATTGGTAACTTTTTCTGGATCAGCATTGGGGAGGTCGATTTTGTTAATAATAGGGATAATTTTTAAGTCTTGATCAAATGCAAGATAGAAATTGGCCATTGTTTGTGCTTGCACGCCCTGTGCGGCATCGATCAACAGCAACGCTCCTTGGCATGCATACAGTGAACGTGAAACTTCATACGTAAAATCAACATGGCCTGGGGTATCAATAAGATTTAATAAATACTTAACGCCTTTGTATTCGTAGAACATAGAAGCTGTTTGCGCTTTTACGGTGATACCACGTTCTCGTTCTACTTGGAGTTTGTCTAAAAACTGTTCTTTTTTTTGACGCTCAGTAATGGTACCAGAAACTTCTAATAATCTGTCTGACAATGTTGATTTACCATGATCGATATGTGCAATAATGGAAAAATTTCTGATTCTATCGGGAGTAAATTCTTGTAAATTTGGAATGCGTTGACTCATCTGTTTCTCATTTAGCCCCAACGTGCGTTGGGGGCCCCTACTATTGATTGAGGGTGTTTTTCATATAAAAACCTTAGTTGTCAGTATAAATGGATACTACTTACTTGTAAATTCTATGTATTTCTCTTTTTTAGCTCATTCTGATCGCTTTTGTTACAAAAAATGCATCGAAGAGATGTTTGGGAAACCTGCCACATTTCAGTATTTATTACCATTTGACAAAAATGAGGGGGGGGGTAAACTGAGGGTAATGGAAGTAATGTACTTTAATAGAGGTATTATTTATGAAAAAGTATTTTCTAGTCGCTGTTATCGTCCTTAATTCGTTGAACAATATTGGAGCTATGGACGTACCAGCTGAACAGAATCAAAATGGTGATAAAGGTAGACTGGTGGTCTATTCTCATGGATTTGGCGAGCCCGGTTATGTGGGCCACGATTTCGATGTTCTTGAAGATCCAAAATCATTTACATTTGATTGTTTTGATAGCAAGGTTTCATTTCCAGTTTATCCTGATGCTCCAGGTCAACTCGACAGAGCCGTATTCTATACAAAGCCAGCCGTGCTTACCCTGGCAGAGCATCTCAACAGTAAAGTTAAAGCCGGTCACAAGTCAATTGCACTTGCGGGGCGATCGTGTGGAGCAGGTACTGCTATCAACTGTTTAGCAAAGTTGGCACATTACGATCCAGAATACTTTCAGGGCAGTGCTATTAAGTCAAAAGAGGATGCAGATAATATTGTAGCGGCAGTTAACAACGGAGCGTTTATTGCAACCGCGCCGTTTATGGGTTTGCGTAAGGCAAATGCTATAGCAATTCCAAGCTCTATATTAGCAGGTCTAACAGTTGCAGCTGGAACTGCTGCGGCATACCATTATGCTCCATCAGTGTTTGAAGAAGTTGCTGATTCTGATGTTGTCAGGGCTGCAGTTGTGGGAATTGGAGCAGCTACTTACTACGCCATCGGTGGTTGGATAAAGAATATGTATGCGCAAGGAATAGTACATCAGATTGTTCCACGAGTAACCAATGGTCATTTTGATCCTACTCATGCAGATCCTTTAGAATCGGTAGAAAGTTTACGTGGAAAACTGACTTGTCCAACATTGTTGCATTTTCACCAAAAGGACGTGGTTCTTGAAAATCCTGATCAAGATACAATCAAGCTGTATGACGCTCTCAAAGGTGATAAAACACATGTTATTATCACTGACGATGCATGGCATAATGCACCTTCGCAACAGTTTGGAAAAGAACTTAAAGATTTTAATGAAAAATATTTTAATGGGCAGCCTTTAGACAAAAAAGAAACACAGCCATCTGTCGATGAATTGAAGCAAAAAATATATCCGCAAGATATGCGATCACGTTTTTCAAGAAATAAATATTTGTTTGCTGGCACCGCTATTGCAGGTACTCCATTGGCCATGCGCCTCGCTAATGAAATGTTAGCAAAAGAATAATTCTGCATCCTGATAAGAAGTTATAAAGAACCGTGAAAAAATGATCAGAAAATGATTGTTTTCGCGGTTCTTTTTTTGTGCCCCTTCCATATCAGCACATTCACGAAAAATTATTGGAATTTTTTCTATTGCAGCACCCCTGGGTTTTATTTTTTATCAGTCTATTTATAGAAATTAATTTTTTTGTTTTTTATATCTCTATGCACTGGCTTTAAAAGTCGGTGTTTTTTCGTATATTTTGCTACGTGAGTAATTGTTGTTTTCAATTGACACTGATGTTTGCAACGTTACACTAAACCCTAACACATAATAATACACTAAGGATATGCGCATGAATAAGCAGATGATTTTGTTCTGTTTCTCAATAATGTTGCCAACTATTTTTTTTGCTATGGATACAGTGCCAGTAGATGATGAACCAGCAATAGTGGTCGTTTGGAGTAAAAATAAAGAAGGTAAAGCGTATGAAGATAGATGGATGTATGAATATAGTTCAAACACAGGTCATATGTTAGGAATTTTCGATGGGCATGGTGGATCAAGAGCTTCCAATTATCTTGCACAAAATTTATCTGCACTTATTGCTGAACAAAAAGGTAGCGATGCTTGTCTTAATATTTCTAATGCACTGGTTGCGGTAGAAAAAAACATCAAAGCAGAAGCCTTTCATGATGGATCAACTGCTGTTGTTGTCAATGTAGTGAGCAATAGTAAAAACAAGAGTACTCTCTGTCATTTTATTAACACGGGTGATTCTCGTGCTGTATTGGGACATATCGCACCAGCACGGCAATATACTGTTTCTTTTTTTACTAAAGACCATGTGCCGAGTAGGGATGATGAGCGCAAAAGAGTTCTGCAGGCTGGCGGATATATTTCTTCTGATGAATACGTATATGCCAATGCATATTCTCACGGATTAGCAATGACCAGGTCTATAGGGGATCGTGGCGAGGATCCTGAAAAAAAAGTGATTATTGCAACTCCTGAATGCACAACATGTGATATCTCTAATGTTTCAGATGAAGGTTATTTGGTATTGGGCTCTGATGGGCTGTGGGATTATTTGAACCAGAAAGATGACGTATCTGAGTATGAATTTTCTGAATATGCTTTCAGCAAGATTAGTAGTAATATTGCCGCTGGTAATAGTTTGGTAGAGATTGGAAAAAGTATGGTGGAAGATGCTCTGCGTAAACGTAGCACTGATGATATAACATGTATGCTTGTTAAAATTAAGGCTTTAACAGAGAATAAAAAGGCAACTATGCAAATAGTAGAGATGGTTTCGTTGAGTCCAACTTTTATTTCTTTATTCCCAAATTTAAGGCTTGTTGGTGACTATTAAGTTGATAAAGTAAAAAGAGCCGTGCAGGTAATGAGAAAAAATTATCTGCACGGCTCTTTTTGTTGATTATTATAGCATGCTCCATAAGGTAGTCTTACAAAGTGATGAAAAACCCTATTAATATGGGAGTTGAACTTCGTTACTTCCGCTCATCCTGATTCGACGTCGTCAAGGTTATGTCGGATTACAGCCTGCCCGTTGAAGCTTTAGGTAAAGAGGGTCGAAGGACGCCGGGGTCTTGACCCAATCATCCCTCCGCTCTGCATTGGGTGCCCGAGTGAAGAAAAGCGGAAGCTGGGCTAAGAACTTGGGGTTAAAGCTGTTGCTATTGATAATGCTTGTGATATCTTTACGGCAATCATATTTTTTTGTAATAAAAGGAGGGTGCTCATGAACAAAAGGTTACTGTTTTTTTTGTGCAATATAACTCTTTTCTCTGGTGCATGTGATCGCAGTCAAAACACTCTCAGTCAAGAGAGTAATTCAAATATTTTTATAGATCAAAAACCACCTCTTGCAATTGGATGTTTTTCAGACGCTAATAAAGCGTTGCAGTGTGATGCTTTGAGTATGCAGTCGTTTAGAGATGGAGATTTTTTTTGCTTATGTGATGGTCATTGTGGTGCCGATGTTTCCAACTATGTAGCCCGTCATTTGCCTTCAGAATTTGCTGCCGGGTTACTTTGCTACAATGACAAAAAAAGTGCATTTGAATATGCGTTCGCCAGAGTGGAGAATTATGCATTAGAATGTTTGAGCGGTGGAGCATGTGTTGGTGCGGTATACGTAGAGCGTAAATCAAAGATTGCTCATATTGCGTGGACTGGGCATGTGCGATGCATAGTGCAGCAATCCGGCAAGACGAGTTATGCAACACCTGATCACGTTCCTCATGAAAAAAAGGAAATGGCGCGAATAGCGGAAACTGGTGGGGTGATATTTAGAGAAAAAACACAGGACGGTTCTCGGTGTGGTGATTGGAGGATTAATTCTTTGAACGCTAGTCGAGCAATTGGAAATAGATGGGCCAAGGGTAAAGGCGAAGGCAAATCAGAGGTTTCTGGAGCTCGTCGGGTAGAAATGCCCGGAAAATTAATGTATGAATTATTGTCTCAACCATGCAATGAGTTTCAATCGGTAGAAGTGCAACCACTGGATGGGCAAATTATTGCTGTGCCAGAATATGAGCAAAGACAATTGACACTGACTAGTCGCTTTCTTCTTCTTGTTACAAATTCATTCTGTAAGGTAGTGTCTAATGATCAGGCGATGCAATTTGTTCAAGAACAAGCCAATAAAACAGCAACATTGCAGGGTATAGCACAGCTTCTTGTGGCTGCTGCTGTTGGCCAAAGAGGGGAAGGTAACATATCCGCACTACTTGTGGATTTATTATCTGATTATGATCAATAGAGTTTGATGAAAGTTATTAGAAAAGGAAATTATGAATAAAAAGATGTTATTTTTATTATCCGGATTGACAGTGCTGTGTGTCGCAAGCGATAACGCTCCAAGAAGACAATTGTCATTAAGTTTCGGGGTACATTCAGCCGCTAATCGCAAAAAACAAGAAGACAGATATTCGAGCAGTTGCATTAAAAGTGATACACCAAATCTTTTTGTAATTTGTGATGGACATTACGGTGATAAGGTTGCTGAAGAAGTATCAAAGACTTTGCCGAATTATTTTGCTGAATTTTTGGCTGTTTCTCAAACAAAAGAACAAGCTTTTAGGCAAGCATTTAAAAAAGCAGAAGAAACACCAATTGAAGCTACTGGTGGAACTACTGTTGTAGCGGGTTATTTTGGCAGAAAAAATGTACACATTGCGTGGGTTGGCGATTCTCGTGCAGTAGGCAAAACTTTTGCTACACGCGATCATACGCTTGCAAGAAATGATGAATGGGTACGTGTGAAAGAAGCGCGTGGTGTTATTTTTAGGTTAACCAATTCCCTGCAAGAGATAGGGCCATGGAGAATTAATGGATTGGTTCCGACTCGTACTATTAAAGATACGCCTGAAAAGGAAGGTTCTAACATACAGTTTCCGATTCGTGAAAATATATTTTATCAATTAGAGTCTGACAAAACCAAGCATCATACTTTGACAATTGATTTTTTACCGGGACAGGTAATTGCTGATCCGGAATATATTAAGGTAGGTCTTAAAGAAAATGATCTATTCATTTTCGCAACTGATGGGTTGTGGGATGTTTTGTGTAATGAGGATGCTTTGCGATTAGTGGAAAGATTGATGCAAGAAAAAGAATCTATGGATGATGTAGCAAAAGGTTTAGTTGATGAAGCCATTAAGTGTGGAAGTATGGATAACATTACGGCGGTAGTTGTAAGTTTGTTTTCAAAGTTTGCAAAATAATTATTTGCCTTATTTTGCTCCTTTTAATGGGCCCTTTTTTCAGGATTAGCAAGTGTGGTATGCTAATAATAAGATCTCAATACTTGGGAATGAAAGGATATTCTATGAACATGAGAATGTTAATTTGTTCAGCACTTGCTTTTTCAGCATCAGTGAGTACGGCAAAAGTGGCAATAAGCTACGATATTTCTACGCATCAAAACAAAAGGCCATATCAAGAAGATAGATTTACGCACGCGTTAGTACGTGGTGGAGAATTTTTTGGTGTATATGATGGTCATGGGGGAGATAAAACATCATCATATTTACAACAGCAGTTGCATGGCGAGTTTGAGGATTCTTTATCATATTATATAACGCATGAAATTGGACTTCCAAATCCTACAGAGCAACATGCTTTTGAGAGTGCGTTTAGGAAGGCAGAAAAACATGTGCTTGATCATTATGAAGATGGCTCAACCGCGGTTGTTGCATATATTGATAATAATAAGCTGTACTGTGCATGGGTTGGCGATTCGCGTCTTGTGCTAGAATCTAATGGTACTGTTGCTTTTGCTACGTTTGATCACAAGCCAGAGAGAAAAGATGAAAAAGAACGCATAGAACAAGCTGGCGGAAAAATTAAATTCCATGGCGTGTGGCGAGTTAATGGCTTGGCAGTTTCGCGATCAATTGGTGATAAATCATGTAAGTCTGGTTCAGAAGGGCAAATTGTTGCCACGCCAGAATATGCTCAAATGCAATTGAATAGCGATAACCATTTTATGATTATTGCATCTGATGGATTGTGGGATGTGATGAGTAATGAAGATGCGGTAAAAATGGTAAAAGAAGAATTGCAAAAGGATAATGCATTAAAAGGAACTGCTCAACTGTTGCAAAAAGAAGCAATTAAGCGCGGTAGCCGAGATAATATCACCGTATGTGTGGTGAGTTTTGGGTGGTCGGGTGGAATTACTCAAGCGCATACAACTGATATAAAAGTAAATAGCCTACCTAATTATGCTATCAGATTTTGGGATTGGTTATTTGGTACAAGATCATCTGATTAAATTTGGTTTATAAAAATAAAAAAGAGCAGAAGAGATCGTCATACAATGATTATCTTGTCTGCTCTTTTTTTTATAGTTATGGGCATACCTTGTTGCGTATGATATTATATTGTTATTGCAAGCGCTGTATATATTTATCAAAAGGATTTCAGATGAAAAAGGTATTATTATTGTTGGTGTTTCCATTCATTTTCGCAACAAAAACTCATGGTGCACAAGAGCCAGATCTGCGATATGGCAGCCTTGGTTTAGTGCTTAATGAAGCTCAGAAAAGGAAAGCAACTTGGTTGCATTTTTTTGATATTGCAGATGAAGATGATGGTGCAGATAAAAAACCATTACTATCTCGCTTATGGAGACAAGAACGTAAAATCTCTACTCAAGACATGCAAGATATAAGCAAGGAAGCCCTTTTTTCTATGAGAGAAGCTCAAAGTCCTGATGGTATAAATGATCACGTTGTACTTGATGCTGTTACGTGGGAATTGAATGAAAAAAGTTGGCTTGAAAACAAATTGCCCTTGAGAGATATTTTTTCCAAGGATGGTACTGCCGTGCCAACAAAACATAGAGTTATTATCTATGCGGTTGCAGATGATACTCGCCAGACACCTAAGTGGCATGCTGATCGAATAAATAGTTTAAAAAACAGTGGAGGTAGTCTGGTTATCAACGTTTCCAAAGGAATGTGGGAAAAAATGTATGGGTTGGTTGCAGCAGATAAAACAGTAGCAGTGTGGGGAGATAAGCCGTCTCGTAATTATATGATGTTGTTGATTGCAGGTGGTGGGGTTGCCGTTAGTGCATTGATAGTGTATTTGTGTCACAAATATTTGCATTAAGATTTTTTTGAGTAACCAGGAAAATATTACAAAGATAATGTTGCAGTTGCAACCGTGAATTTGTTACCTGTTAGATCTGGTAGCAACAACTGAAAATCCTGCGTCGCAGTATATATTAGTCTTGTGATTTTTGCGGTTTTTGCTATACTAACTGTATATTATAATCAATTTTTGATACTGTTTTTTGATGTGAGAAAAGGGCTCATTGTATGGAACGTCCTACGGTACTTGTGAATACTAAAAATATACCAATACGACCAATTTTGATTGAAAAAGAGTTAAAAGATTCTTTTCTTGATTATGCAATGTCGGTTGTGGTTAGCCGAGCGCTTCCTGATATCCGTGATGGGTTAAAGCCAGTGCATCGTCGAATCTTGTATACCATGCATCAGCTTGGTTTTTTCTATAATAAGCCTTACCACAAATCAGTTCGCGTTGTGGGGGATGTGCTTGGTAAATTCCATCCACATGGTGACCAAGCGGTATACCAATCCATGGTTGGATTGATTCAAGATTTCTCAAAACGTTATCCATTACTCGATGGTCAAGGTAACTGGGGTTCTGTTGATGGCGATAATGCTGCGGCGATGCGTTATACTGAAGTTCGTATGGCACGTATTGCGCAAGAAATTTTAGCTGATATTGAAAAAGAGACGGTTTCTTTTGTTCCCAACTTTGATGAATCAACGGTAGAACCGATTGTGCTTCCAAGTAAGCTCCCAAATTTGCTTATTAATGGTGTAGCAGGTATTGCTGTTGGTATGGCAACTTCAATTCCACCACACAATTTGGGTGAAGTTGTTGATGCATTGCTTGCAATGTTGAAAAATGAATTTATCACCGATGAAGAACTATTTACGCATATTCCCGGACCAGATTTCCCAACCGGTGGTGTTATCTGCGGACGCGCAGGAATTGTAAAAGCGTATAAAACTGGTCGTGGCAATGTGATCTTGCGCGGTGTTGCTGAATTTGAAGAAAAAGCGAGCAAGGGTGCAAGTATTGTTATTACGCAGTTGCCATATCAAGTTAATAAAGCTGATTTAACTATCAAAATTGCTGATTTGGTAAAAAATAAAATTATTGATGGTATTTCTAATATTAAAGATGAATCTGATAAAAAAGGTATGCGCTTAGTAATTGATCTTAAACGCGGTGAAATTCCAAGCGTTATTTTGAATCAACTCTATAAACATACTAATTTACAGACATCCGTTTCTATTTTGATGCTTGGTCTTCTTGATAATCAACCGCTCATTTTTTCACTACGTGAATTATTGAGCGAATTTTTATATCATCGCCAACAGATTATTTATCGTCGTACGCAATTTGATTTGGCTAAGGCACAAGAGCGTGAGCATCTTTTGGCTGGTTTTGTGATAGCATTAGCGAGCATTGATGAAGTGATTGCGCTTATTAAAAAATCGCCATCTGCTAATGAGGCGATTGTCCTATTGAACAAGCGATTCTTACTTTCTGAAAGACAAGGTAAAGCCATTCTAGAAATGCGCTTGCAGCGTTTGACAGGCCTTGAACAAGAAAAGATTTATAGCGAAATGGAAGAGATTAAAACGAAGATCACCTATTTGCGGTCTATTCTTGAAAATGAAGGAATCTTGAAGCAAGAAATTGTTAAAGAATTAGAAGATATTAAAACAAATTATAATGATGCGCGTCGCACAAAAATTGAAGGTGCGATTGATATTTTGACTGAAGCCGATCTTATACCTGATGAAGAAGCGGTTGTTACGCTTACCATGAAGGGTTACGTTAAACGTGTTCCGCTCGAGGCATACGGTGTGCAGCGTCGTGGTGGCAAAGGAAAAATGGGGCTTACCGCTCTTGAAGGTGATATTGTACAAGACGTATTTGTTGCAAAAGCACATGATATGTTACTGTTCTTTACCAACTTGGGGCGTGTGTACAGCTTGAATACGTTTGAAGTGCCAGAAGCATCGCGTGTTGCACGGGGCAGAGCTATTGTGAACTTATTGCCATTACAAGAGGGTGAGAGTGTAGTGAAACTACTTCCTTCTCGTGATATGGAAGGTAAGTTTATGGTTATGGTGACGCGTGAAGGTATTATCAAGCGTACTGACGCATCTGATTTTGCAAAAATTCGCGCAACTGGAATTCGTGCAATTACATTGCGCGAGGGTGATGAGCTTGTATTCTGTTCTCTCAGTAGCGGCAGCGATACTATTATTCTTGCAACGTCTCGTGGTCAAGGAATTCGTTTCAAAGAAACGGAAGTTCGCTCGATGGGGCGTCAAGCAAGTGGTGTAATGGGTATTCGTGTCAAAAAGAATGATCGTGTTGTTGGCATGGAAGTTGTTTCTGATCATGGCGAAATTCTTTTCGCAACAGAACATGGATATGGTAAAAAGGTTCGCATAGCAGATTTCCGTATTGCTCATCGTGGTGGTATGGGTGTGCGTACTATTCCAACAGAAAAACGTAACGGTCCAGTAATTGGTCTTGCAATTGTTCATGAAGATTCACATATTCTTCTTATCGATCAGGCAGGTAAAATTATTTGTCTTTCTGCTAAAGATATTCGTGCAATGGGTCGTCAAGCAAAAGGTGTTCGCTTGATTAGGCTTGATGAAAGTCAAAAATTGCACAATGTTGTTGCATTTGAAAGCAGTGAAGATCCTGCAGCTGATGTTGATGCAGAAGGTGGTGCAGTGATTGAAAAACGCACGCTTCCTGTTGCTGAACAAGGCGAAGAGGCTGATGATGAAGAGGATGAGGGGCAAGAAATAGAAGAAGACGATTCTGCTGATTCTGACATTGAATATGAAGAAGATGATGCGGATGATATTGATGAAGACGAAGAAGTTGAACTATAATCATTTAATTCTTCACCTTACATTAATAGAAGATATAGGCCCCGCATCTATTCAAAGAATTATACAAAGATCTGATGTTAACGCATCAGATCTTTATGCGTTTACCTCTTCAGATTGGATAAACGTCTTTGGTTTTAGTGAAATTACTGCGCAAAAAATAGCGACAGGTCTTGCGGATAAAAAAGTTCTTGATCGTGAACTTATGCATATCGATGAAAATGATATCCAATGGATGACGATACAAGACGATGAGTATCCACAATTGTTACGTGAAATTTACTTGCCACCAACGGTTTTATATTGGCAGGGTGGTTTGTGGAATGATGCAAAATGTCTTGCCGTTGTAGGCGCTCGCAAAGCAAATGAGTATGGTCAACAGGTAGTTAATCAATTGGTACCTGATCTTGTTGCAGCTGGGTACACTATTGTTAGTGGTGGTGCAATTGGTCTTGATACCATGGCGCACAAAGCAACGCTACAATGTGGTGGAAAAACAATTGCTATTTTAGGCTCTGGATTACTGAGACCATATCCAAGTTCAAATAAAAAATTGTTTTCTGCAATTGTTGATAGTGGTGGAATCGTTGCAAGTTCGTTTCCATTAACTATGGAGGGGCTTCCAGGAAATTTCCCTGCGCGTAATCGTATTGTTACCGGATTATCGCGCGGATGCCTTGTGGTGCAGGCAGCACAAAAAAGTGGTGCGCTGATTTCTGCGCATTATGCAATGGAGCAGGGCAGAGAAGTATTTGCAGTACCAGGACCTATTGGTGATGAGCTGAGTACTGGGTGCAATGCAGTAATTCAAGAAGGTGCAAAGTTGGTGATGAGCAGTGCGGATATTCTGCAAGAATTTGGTGATAGAATTATAATACCTGATAAACAAGTTCTTGTGCAACAAGCTTTATTTTCTTCTTCCCCTTCGGTACTTTTTGAAGACAAAAAACTCAGGGTGAGCGAGAGACAGAGCTCAAATCAAAAAAATGAGATTGATGAAAAATATTCTGCAACACAAAAACAAATTTTACGTCTTTGCAAAAATGCAGTTTCTCTTGATGATATTGTTAATACTACTCAATTAAGTTTTGAACAAGTCCAATCGGAACTATTTGATCTTCAGCTTGATGGTATTATTTCTCAAGATTTTACGGGGATGTGGGTAGCAATCAAATTGTAATGATACCGATAATTAAGAATATATATCCTCATGTTTTATAATGTGTTCCTCGCGCTCATCCTGAACTTGTTGAAGGATTAAGCGCTCATAACAAAGAAAACCCTAAATGCAAAATCATTTTTATATCTACATTTTAAAATGTAAAAATGGAGCGTACTATGTTGGACATACGGATAATATAGATAAAAGAATGTCAGAGCATCATTTGGGATTGATTGATAGTTGTTATACAAAAAAAATGAGACCAGTGGAATTGATCTTTTTGCAGGTTTTTTCTACACGAGATGATGCATTTCATGCAGAGCGACAAGTTAAAGGTTGGTCGCGCAAAAAAAAGGAAGCGCTGATGAGGGGTGATTGGCAAGAGATAAAAGAATTAAATGACTTGCAAAAGAAAATATGAAGAGCGCTTTAATCCTTCAACAAGTTCAGGATGAGCGCAGCGGAAACTGAAGGTAGTGTTTTTATAAGGATTCTGAATCCTGCGTATTTTTGTCCATTGTTGTTCCTATTTCATTTTTTTCTCGAATAAGTTTTTCTATCTTGTTTTTTGCTAGATGCAACCGCCATCTCATAAAAGATGGTATAGTGTAGAGTTTAGAGTAATCGTGAACGTTTTCATATTCCAGCGGATAGGTTGTAGTAATATCATCATATGGTTTTTGTGCATCCCACCAATTTGCGGTCTGATACATTATTAGTATCGGAATGGTAATGGGAAGGGTAATAAAATCTGTGATTTTGTCAATAATGGCGTAGGTATTATTAATAGCTCCTGATTCAGGAGTGAAGTACTGAAAATAGTTGTAAGTACTCTGGAGTTCATCAGCAATATTCGATAATAATTTTTTATCACGTGCTTTTTTCAGACCTTCAGATAATTTTTTTGCCAATTGTTCTTCTGAATTCAATTCTTTAACTATAAAATCGTATTGCATTTTATGGCTATTTAGAGGTGTTTGGTTGTTCTGCTGAGAACTATAGTTTTCTATAGAAAACAACAAGGTGGTTGATATAATGTTCCATAAGATCACAAAAGCAAATGGTTTT
>Ga0105240_10000788_pt1 | contig 57440 bp, 56 predicted proteins | sample KBSC54metaG_FD_80426 | JGI IMG/M metagenome (GOLD analysis project Ga0105240, IMG submission 80426) | Corn rhizosphere microbial communities from Kellogg Biological Station, Michigan, USA - KBS C5-4 metaG | ecosystem: Host-associated > Plants > Roots > Rhizosphere > Soil | place: Michigan, USA... | reverse complement strand
GAGGAATTCGGCAAACATTTAGGGAAGGCCTCCACCATCTGGATCGAGCCGCCCTGGAAGATGCTGCTGTCGAACAAAGGCTTACTCCCCGTTCTGTGGAAGCTATTCCCGCGTCATCCTTATTTGTTGGAGGCGAGTTTCGATAGTCCCGGGCTGATGATGTCGTGGGTCCGCAAGCCGTTGCTGGGACGCGAGGGCGCGAACATCACCCTGCATCAGCCGGGCCAGGACGAGCTGACAACAGAGGGCGAATACGGTGAGGAAGGCTTCGTCTACCAGGAACTCGCGCCGCTGAAGATCTTCGACGACCAGTATCCGGTGATCGGGAGCTGGGTGATCGGTCACGAAGAGGGGAACGTGGCCTGCGGCATGGGCGTTCGCGAATCGGCCACCCCGATTACGACCAACACCAGTCAGTTCGTGCCGCACCTTTTCGGCTAGTTCTTTGACCCTGAGAAGAACGCCGCTCGGAGCCGCGCGCGTAAGCGAGCGAAAGAGGCCGTCACTTCAACTTAAACTACAGCCGGAAACACCGTGGTCCGCGTTGTTTTCGGCTGATGCTGCGCGACGACATTGCTGCTGTCTTTCGCTTGCTTACGCGCGCGGCTCCGAGCGGTTGAAAGTACAATTCAAGCCGTCAATCACTAGCCGAGATAGTTGAATAACGAAGTTGTCGGCATCTTGCCTTGCATCGTGAACGCTGCTTGCAGTTGCGTGTTGGCCGCGGTCAATTCCAGCGCGGCGGTCGGAATATCGGCATCCTCTTTCGAGCTGATTTCCGTCTTCAGTTGCGTGTCGTAACTGGTGGCGAAGTTCGACGCATCCTGAATGCGCGTCTCCACCGTTCCGTAGAAGGTCAGCCTGGCGTTCAGGCGCGTAGAGGCCTGCTTAATCGAGTTCAGCGCCGTAGTGATCCCGGCGGTATCGTTGCTCAGCAACGCGAGCCGCAGCGAATTCAGTGCGGCAAAGGCGTTATCGCTGGTCGGAACGTACACGGGATTGCCGCTATCGTCCACCATCGGGTTCCCATCGCTGTCCACTCCCTGCTGCACGGGACCGAAGATCTCCTGCGCGCCTTTGGACGCGGAGAACGTTCCACCGGCCGGGTCTTCGATCAGGCGGGTTGATGTGGTCGCCACGAGTTTGTCCACGCCCGACAGATCGGTACTGCTGAGATTCAGCGTGTAGGATGAGCTGCCGTCCTGATCGCCACTGAAGATGTAACGGCCCTGCACCTGCGTCTGGCTGTATGAGACCATCTGCTCGAGCAGCGATTGGACCTCCGGGGCAATACTTGCCCGGCTGGCGGCAGTTTGCGTTGTGTTCGCGCCTTCGGCGGCGAGCGTAGTGGCCCGGTCCAGCAGCGCGATCGCCCCGGTCAGGCCGTTGTCGGCGGCCCGCGCCTCGGCTTGCGCGAGCACCAGGTTGGACTGAATTTGTTGGTTACGCTGCTGGTCGGCGCGTAATTGCAGGAGCGAACCGATTTCGTCGGGCGCATCCGCGGCAACATTCACTCTTTTGCTGGAAGAAATCTGGTTGTTGGCTTCGGAGATCCGCTGTTCAATCCGATTCAGATTGGCTAAGTATAAGGTTGCGGAAGGACTTAGGTTCGTGTTCATGGCGCGTCTACCTTAAGAGATCGATCACCGTTTGGGTCAAAGAATTGAGTACCGTAATCATGCGCGAGTTCGCCTCGTAAGCCCGTTGGTACTGCACCAGCGTCATGGCTTCTTCGTCGAGATTGACGCCGGAGTTCTGCTGTCGCAGATTCTGCGCCTGCGCCACGGACGATTGCTGCACCTGCTGACGGCTCTTCGCGGCGCTCAAGCCGTACCCCGTCCGCGAGGCCATATCCCCATAGAACTCCGTATAGCTCTTGCCGTCGATCTTGTCCCCGCTGCCCGTGGGATTTGCCAACTGAGACAACGCCAAAGGAATGCCATTGACCACTTGGCTTGCCGGATCCGCCGGTATCAGGGTGGCGGGGGTTGCCTTCGGGTTCACGACCAGGCTCCGCGCCACATTGGTGTCGTCGCCTGGGCCGTATTTGAACAGGGCCGTGCCACCGGACGTCACCGCCGGGTCTGTCGAAGAACCCATCGTCAGAATCTGATTGACGCGATCGGCAAACTGCTTGGCCATACTGTTCAAGTCGCCCGCGTGGTAAGCGTCTCCGATGTACGAGGCCAGAATGGAGTTGCGGGTATTAAGCAAGGATCCCAATTGGCCGGTGGTGACATTTGAAGTCACATCCTCCCCGTCCGATGCCCGAATATGCGCCGTCGGCGGCCCGCTGGCGTAGGTCGGCGGCGGATTGGTCGGTAACTCCAGGTCGAACGTGAGCTTGTATTGGTCACTTTCCACCAGCAGCGGCTTCTGCCCGTCCAACAGGATCGTATAGGTGCCGTCGGTCTGTTTCATCGCAGTGAAATCGACGAATTGCGACAGCTCTTCGAGCGTGTTGTGCACCTGCGCGTCCAGGCCGGCGTCGTTGTGATCGCCTGCCATGATCTGGCTGTTGTATTGCGCCAGTTGGGCGATGGCTTGGTTCACGTGGTCGACGGTCTGCTGTATCTGCTGATTCGTGTCCTGGGTTGCCTGGTTGAGGCCGTTTGCCGTGTCCTGAAATGCTGACGCGAGGTGCTGTGCCTGTTCGAGGACGGTTTGCCGCGCATTGGTGTCCGTGGGCGTCTGGCCCCAAGCCGAGAATGCCTGGAGGAGGCTGTTCAACGCGCTCGGAATCCCGGAGTTGCCCGATATATCGAAATTATTTTGCAAGGCCGAGAGGCTGTTTACATCCTGGCTGGACTGGCCCAACAAATTGGTCTGGCGCCAAACGGCCTGCTCGGCATAGTCGTCGCGGGCCGACCGCATGGCGCCGGCGACCACACCTCCGGTAGATCCGCTAAACGGGTCGAATTTTTCGGCCTGCAAGGAGATACTCTGGCGCGAATACCCCGGAGTCGAAGCGTTCACCACGTTGTTCTGCGTGACAGTAAGGGCTTTGTCGTAAGCCTTCAGTGCTTCGGCCGACGTGAGCATGGCAGAGACAATAGACATGCTTAACCCTGGACGTATACTCGCGAAGGGCAGGCGAGTTCGGCGGCATCACCTCGTGCCGTATAGCCGCCCAGCATGGCGCGAAAGATCTGAAACCAGTTGCGGTGGAACTCCTCCGCAGTTGTCAGCAGACTGCTTGCGTGCGCCACGGTCGCCTGCACGTGCCGCGCCTGACCCAGGAGCGCTGGCTCGCCGCGAGACTGCGCCAGAGCGGCTTGGCAATCTTGGAGATGACACGCGGCCGTACCGAGAGCCGCCAGGCACTCTTCGAGGTTTTGCCCGACGGGGCTCAGCAGCAGGTCGCAGGCTCTTTCCGCCTCCCGCGCCGCTGACTGCAACCGCGCTTCTAAATCCGGCGAATCCATGACTATTTGGCGCCCGCTCCCAGCGCGTCGGCGACCATTCCACCGCTGGTGGCAAACGCGTCCACCTGATACGTACCACTCTGATATTGCTGGGCTAAAGCCTGAATTCTGTCGGACCGGCTGGAGCCAAACGCCGCCATTGCTCTGGCGAGACTCCCGAGGGCTCCGGACAACTCGACCCGATCTCCGCCAGCGCTGCGGCTACCGCCGGATGGACCCGTATCCGTCCGCTCCGTTCTCTGCGTTTCGAGAGTCCTGCTGGAACCAGCCGATGATGCACCCGTCAGGTTTTGATCGTAAACTTTCATTCGACACCTTGTCTGCATCACTTATCGGGTGACTCGGCCAACATCTTTAGGCCTCGCACACATTTTTTTTCGGGAGGATATATTCCAGCCCTAAAGTTCCGGGCCGGCTCGGTCGATTCTTCTCATGTACAAGGCCATGGAAGATAAAACAGCGGTATGGGCTGCCGGAAGCGAAGCCGTCAGCCTGGCACGGCTCGCCTCCCAGGTAAACCTGGAAGACTGGGAACGCTTGTTGCTTGGAGACAGCGACGAGATGCGCCAGATCAAGCACATCATCCGCATGGTCGGGAGCCGCCGCGCAACGGTCCTGATTACCGGCGAAACCGGTACAGGCAAAGAGGTTGCTGCCCGCGCGATTCATATGGCTGGCGCCCGCCGCCGGTTCCCCCTGGTGGCCGTAAACTGCAGCGCGCTACCCGAGAACTTATTGGAAGCTGAGCTTTTCGGCCATGTGCGGGGCGCCTTCACCGGGGCGGTCCAAAACCGTACCGGCCGCTTCGAGCAGGCGCAGAACGGCACCCTCTTCTTAGACGAAATCGGTGAATTGCCCCTGGATCTTCAGGTGAAACTTCTACGCGTCTTACAGGAACGCGAGTTCCAGCGTCTCGGAAGCTCGGAAACCATTCGCCTCGATGTCCGGGTGATTGCCGCCACCAACTGCAATTTGATGGAGAAAATCGACCAGGGTATGTTTCGCGAAGACCTCTATTATCGTCTGAATGTCGTGCCTGTGCAGATGCCCCCACTCCGGCAAAGGTCCGAAGACATTCCTGCTCTGGCATGCCATTTTGCGGCGAAGATCTGCAGTCTGGAACATCTGGAGCGAAAAACGATATCTGCGGACGCCCTACAGCGTTTGGGCGAATATACTTGGCCGGGCAACGTGCGGCAACTGGAGAACGCGGTCGAGATGGCGATCGCTTTGAGCGGAGACCGCTTAACCCTCGCTACGTCGGACTTTCCTCTGCCGGAGCCGCGTCGGGCCCGGACGCCAACCGGCCCCGATTCGCCGGTAATCTCGGTCCCAGATGATGGCTTAGATTACGAACAGACTCTCGCCGTTATTGAACGCAGCATCCTGGATCAGGCCCTGCGCAAAACCAACGGCAATAAAAAAGCCGCTGCGGAAATGCTGCGCCTCAAGCGGACCACGCTCTCGGCCAAGGTGCGAAGCCTCGACTCATTGGCGGCTTGTAATTAGGCCTCACCAGAGGAATTCTTTGGCGACGTCGCGCTTATCGTAGCCGTCCAGCACGTGCACCACGCGGATCTTCTTCAGCGAAACGGGGGAGAGTTGTCCGATGGGTATATAGATGATGGTGCGGCCCATGCGCGATGCGATCGTCTTGAAGATCGACCGCGGCGGACGGGCGGCCACATAGACTACATAGCGGTGAATCGAGTAGTCAAGCGAAGCCAGCAGCAGGCGTTCCGATTTCGATTCGGCGAATTCGTAATCCGCATCCTGCCACACGTCATACATACGCCTGGGCGGCAGCGTCATCAGAAAGCCGCCATACTCGGCGCGCCCGATGCCGGGCCCCACCAGGTTGTCGAACGGAAACGTCGAATAGAACGCCATGTCCGATTCGTTCTGGTTCTCGCCCAGCCAGGTGGTCATATACGAGTACCGGTTGTCTCGATCTTCGTCGAAAATCACGACCACCGAGCCGACCTCGCCATGGATCTTCTGGAACTGCCGCACGTACACGCGGCCTTCGTACCACTTGCGGATGGTTTCCCGCATGTCGATCCCGTCCAAGATGGAGGTAGTGAACGGCTCGACGCGGACGCGTTCTTCCGACAGGATGCTCTTGCCCTTGCTCTTGAGGAAGCGGCCGTAGTCTTCGATCACCAGGTCCTCGGGCGGATACGAACAGATGCCCGCACCGTTTAGCTGGCTGGCCCACTCGCCCGGAAACTTCTCTTTCTTGCGCGGCTTGAGCCCGTACGGCCGCAAGCGCTGCTTGGTGCTGGGCAGGCGGCGTCGCAAGCGGATGCGGCGGGTGTCGCGCCACATCTCCTCCCCCGAGATGCGGACCGTCAGCAGCTCCGACTCGGTTTTTTGCGGAGGATACTTGCCGGCGGCTTCCCAAACGTCCCACGCATAATTGTCGTCGGCAATGCCGCGCGCTGCTACCGTCAGATCGAAGATCCCGGCTGAAAGCTGATTTCCGGCGAGTGCCAGGTTGCGTGTATACCGAGCCAGCAGCCGCCGCTGCCAGTGCGAAATCCGTTCTCCCGTATTTGCCTCGTACTCATTTTCGGCCTCGCGCAGCACCGCAAGTTGGGCATGTCGCCGGTCGATCAACTTCCAGTCCGTCATCAAAGAACGGAAGTTTTCGTACCGCCACTGGATTTGCGGATACTCGACGGTGATTTCCGCCAGCGATTCGGGATGCGGGTTCATCAATTCCACACCTTCGCGCCGGACGCGTGCCATAGGTTGCGCCTGCGGCTCCTCCATGGCGTCCAGGACGGGATCCAGCAAATTCAACGAAAGCACCACGAGAGTCGAAACATCCGGATTGGTCCCCTGCAACTTCCAGGCGATACCCGCGGCGTGATTGGTTAATTCGTCAGAACGCGGCTGTGGATATACTCGATAAGCCTCCACATAGCGCCGCACGCCGATGTGGCGGATCGAATATGTGTCGGGATAATCATCCTTCAGGTGCGGACGCTGGCCGGCGTCCGGGTCGGCGAAAACAATCTCCGCGCCGATTTCCAGGCCGCTGCGGATCGCCTCGGTGAACGGGTCGGCGGGCTCAATCGGCACATAGATCGCCTGGTCTTCCCCTGTGGCCTCATCCGGGTAGAAGATCAGAGACATCTCGGGCAAACGCTGGATAGCGCGGAGCCAGGCGTCCTGCAGTGTTACCGGGAGTTCCAGGGCTATGACGGCGGGCTTGTCGCGCAGGATTGTCTGCCGCACTTCGATGGCGAATTCGAGCCGGTTCGGCACCACCGGAAAGTACGTAAATCGGCCGCGTTGGAGGCTCCCTGGTTCAGGAAGCGGAAGGTCGATTTCCCCTGGCATACCGTAAAGCTTCTTCTCCGAGCACTTGAACGAGAGCGATTTCGAGCGCTTTGGTCTCGTGAGTTCGTTCCGTCGCCAGGCTCTTGAGCTTGATGGCGTAACGAGCTACGTTGATCCCGTCGCGCACCGTATATCGTTCATCCGCGGCATGCGCCATTTGAAGGAAATCCGTCACATAGGTCAGAATCCGGTCCTCGGCGAACGGCAGGTTCTCCTTCAGGATGTGATACTCCTCATCGCGCTCGGGAAAATCGATAAAAATCTGCGGCTGCAACCGGGAATGGATATATTCCGGCAGTTCGAAGGTGGAGGCATCGTCATTCATCGTGGCTACCAGGCGGAACTGCGGGTGCGCCTTGATTTTAATGCCGGCGACGATGGACTCGACATAGCGGCGATTATCGAGCAGAGGCGCCAGGCTCGCCCAGCTCTTTTCGCTCATGCGATTGCCCTCGTCGAGAATGGCGATCCCGCCGCGAATCATGGCAGTAACTAGCGGAGAGGCAACATATCTCAGGCTGCCCGAGCCTTCGATAACGGGAGTGACCAGGAGGTCTTCCGGACGCGTGTCAAGCGTGGCCTGCAGGATGTAGACGTCCCGCCCCATACGCTTGCCGGCCGCGTAGGCGAGAGTGGTTTTACCGACGCCCGGCTTCCCGAGAAGCCGCGGATTCATGGGCAGATCCTGGTCGTTCACCACCATCCAGGCTGCCAGCAATTGCCGCATCAACTCATCCTGGCCGACCCACTGGATCGTGAGTTCATCCGGGTGCGCCAGATGCAATATCACGCCTTCGATCTCGACAGCCATATTCCCCATTATGGTCACAGCCCCGCAGGGAAATGGTACCCAGAAATTCCCCTGGCGTTTAGTTTTGCAGGTTACTGATCACGATCTGCTGCACTTTCAGCAGAAGTTCCACTTCTTGTAATGGGATCTCCAGCATCGATGCAATCTGTCCCGGCGGGTTGCCATGGCGGTGGAGCCGCAAGGCCTGCGACCGTTTGCCCAGATTGAGTCCGCCACGGGCCGGAGCGGCCACCCTGTTTTGCGGCGGAGCCTCCTGCAGTGCGTGTATCTGGGCCGCCAGACCATCCAAATCGCTTCGCAGGGCGGCTATGGCGGCATCCGCTGTTGCAGTGTTTGTGTCGGGCTGCTTCGCGGCCGCGCGCGCTATGGCGCGAGCCTGAAAATATGCAATTCCGGCCAAGGCCAGCGCGACCAGCGTCAGTAAGCTCAACAACGCCAGGGTAAACGTAAGCGAGGTCATTTAAGGCTCCGGAGGCGTTCCTGGCGGCTGGCGATCTCCAGGATCCGCACACCGTAATTCCCCTCGACGACAACCACTTCACCACGCGCAATGAGACATTGATTCACTAACACCTCCACTTGGTCATTGACACTCCGGTTCAGTTCCACGATCGATCCGGTGGTCAATTTCAGGACGTCTTTCATAGCCAACTGAGTCTTGCCGAACGAGATGCTGATGGGAAGATCTACATCCAGCAGCAGGTCCATGGTGCGGGAAGCGACCGGAGAAAAGGCGTGCGATTCGGCCCCGGGGTGAGACGGTTCCCCCGCGCTCATCTGCGGTTCCTCAAGTTCAGGTGGAGCCGAAATAGCTTCCACCAGTTTCGGACCGAGGGTTACGAGCAGCGGGGGAAGTGGATTGTCGCCGAACGTCAATGCGGCCGAGACCCAGTCCTGGACGGAACTGTCCGCCGGTTGCTGGCTGCCGGCGTCGCATGTGACCTCGTGCCCGACCAGCGATCCGATAGACCTCGCCATCACCGACAGTGACTGGCCCAGGATCTCGAACCAGGTGTTCTTGGCCTCGCCCTCTTCGACGGTCTCCAGGCCGGCCGCTTTCAGGGTGAGAGTACCAGCATATTCCCAAGTGATTTTGGGCGCTGCCACCCAAACCAGCGTATCCGGCGAAATCTGAAACGATTGCTGCCACCACAAATACTCACCGGAAGAAGCGACATCGGAGAACGGGCCGCTGGCATATTGCCAGTGTGTTTCAGGTTTCTGGTCCGTCATGGATTCGAGGATGCTGGCAAGAGATTCAACCCACTCGTTCATCACCAGGCGGACATTTTCCACCGAACTCATGAGAGACGGATTGTTTGCGGCGCTCATGCCAGTGCCAATCCCCGAGCCACCGGCCACTGCTCGGTCAAGTAACTGCGGAGCCTCAAAATTGCCTGGGACTTCAATTGCGAGATGCGGGATTCATGCAGGTTCACCACCTCGGCGATTTCCCGCAGCGTCAGGTCTTCGTGATAGTACAGGCTGAGCACAGTCTGTTCGATTTTAGGAATTTCTTGGATTCTCTCGGCCAGCAGTCGTTCGAGTTCAGAGCGCTCCAGCAGGTTGGAAGGGAGATTGTCGGACGACTCTGCAATGTAATGCAGGAGGTCCTTGCCCTGATCATTTCCGGCGTATTCGATGCTGCCGATGTTCAGGCCGCGGGTCTCGACCAGCCACTCGTGGTATTCGTTGATGGAAATTTCAAGCTGCGCGGCGATCTCCTCTTCGGTCGGGCTGCGTTGCAGCACTTGCTCAGCCTCCGCGATGGCGCATTCGATCTGCTTGGCCTTGCGCCGCTTTTGCCGAGGCGCCCAGTCCAGCCCCCGCAGACTGTCCAGAATTGCTCCCCGGATCTTGTACTCGGCATAAGTCTTCAGCTTCACGTTGTGCGCCGGATCGAAATTGTCGATCGCCGAGATCAGCCCTATGACACCGGTAGACACCAGATCGTCCAGACTGATGTTTTCCGGCAGGCGCTCCTGAATGCGTCTGGCAATCAGGCGTACCTGGGATAAGTGCTCGAGAATGAGTCTTTCACGTTCGTCGTCATCAATCACTTGCGACACCGCATACGAGTACATAGGCTTACGCCATTACTGACCCGCTCTCTCTAAGCCACCGACCGGGAGCGGCCGGCTGGGCTGTTCAAAATCATTTCGATCAGCCGTTGCGAACTGACCGGTTCGAGATCTTCGGGAATCCGCTGTCCCGTAGTAAAGAACGACAGCGGTTTTCCGGTCCGCACAGCCTCGTTGAGGATCGGCCCAAAGGAGCTGGTCTCGTCCAACTTCGTAAACAGGAGCCGCTGGGCCCCAAAAATCTGAAATGAATCCACCACCCGGGACAAGTCGGCCGGCTTCATGGAGGCGGAAACAACCAGCTGGGTATCGATATCCGGCCGGGTGCTGAGAAACCGGGCAAGGCCGTCCGAGTCTTCGAGATCGCCTGCGCTGAAGCCCTGGGTATCGATGAAGATCAGCTCTTTCCCGCGGTTCTCTTCAATTGTCTGCGCCAGCGCGGTCACCGTTTCCATGACCTGGAACCCGACGCCGAGGATCGATGCATAGGCACGCAGTTGCTCCGCCGCCGCGACGCGATATGTGTCCGCCGACAGGAGCAGCACGGGGCGGCGGCTTGCCAGCCCGTAATTGACGGCCAACTTGACCAGCGTCGTCGTCTTGCCGCATCCGGGCGGACCGACGAGGGCCACGATGCGCGGCTTGGCTTCACTCCTGCCCAAAAGCGGCTGGACCTTGAATCTCGACTCCACTTCTTCCACCAGGGCCCGTTGAAATGCAGACCTGTCGGCCTGCGGACGGACCCGCGAGATGGTCAGCCTGGGTGGGGCGATGCGCGCCTCCGCGGCCTGCACGATCTCGCTCGCCAGTTCCGGCGAGACTTCCGCAGCGGTAAGCGCGGCATATCCGTCAGATACTGTCGTGGAGGCGCCGGCCCACTGCGCGGGTGCAAATGCCGTGCGATTGAGTACCCGTCGCATGCCTTCCAGTTCTCTTTTTAGCTCGGCCACATCGTTGGACAGACGGTCGCCCAACAGTCTTGCCGGACCGCTCTCTTTCGCGGGACCTTCTTCCACTGCCGCCATCGGCGATTCCGTCGCGAAGACAACCTCATACGCCCCCAGGTGCACCGCTTCCGGTGGCGCCTTCCGGCTGTTCACCAACATGGCGTCGGGTCCCAGTTCCTGGCTTGCCTGGGCCATGGCGTCTTCAATCGAGCGGGCGTAATACGATTTAATTCTCATAAGAGCTTTTCCTCACCCCACACGCCATTTGCTTTCCTGGCCACGTGGGAACTATCGTCAGGACGCGGCGATTCCTGTAGAGCCCACCGCAGATTTCACTGAATATTGCCCAGCGTCTGAATCCGTAGGCCGGGCGGAATTTCGTTATGCGACAGAAAGAAGACATTCGGCAGAGACGATTCCGTAATCTGGCGCAGGAAGTAACGCGCCCCCGTGGAAGCGATCACCGCGACCGGAGCTTCGGGAGCCACGATCCGGCTGGAAATCCGGTTCAAGACATCGCGCAATGCCTGGGGAGGAAGCGTCAAGTGGCTATTCTGCTCGCCGTGCTCGGTCGCAGCCTCCACCGAGTTCTCGATCGCGGGGTCCACGAACCAGGCCGGTAATTCTCCCAAACGATTCAAGTACGGTTTCACCACGGTGCGCCGGACTGTCTGGCGCACGTATTCCGTCAGCAATATGGGATTGCGCGTTGCCGTGGCGGCTTCACCCAGCGCCTCCAGCACTGAAACCGCATCGCGAATCGAGACGCGCTCGCGCAATAGATTCTGCAGCACCCGCTGCACCGTGGCCAGCGGCAACAGCTTGGGAACGAGATCTTCCACCACCTTCGGATGCTCGACCGCTACCCGATCCAGCAACCGCTTCGCATCCTGACGTGAAAACAACTCGTGGGCATGGCGCCGGATCAGTTCAGATAAATGCGTGCCCAGAACGCTGATATTGTCGACCACTGTGTATCCGGCGTTGCGCGCGCGCTCGGACCGTTCCCTGGGAATCCAGAGGGCGTTCATGCCAAATGCCGGTTCGCGCGTCGGCTGACCCTCAACCCCGGCATCAGTGTGACCCGTGGGGATGGCCAATTCGCAGCCCTGCGGCAATTCGAAGCGGGAAACTTCGGCGCCTTTGAGAAGGATTACGTACTCGCGGCCGCGGAGCGAAAGATTGTCGGTGACGCGCACCGGCGGCAGCACATACCCGAGATCGGTAGCCAGTTGTTTGCGGATGGCCGAGATCCGGCGCAGGAGCGGAGACTCCTGTCCGCCTTCCACCATCCCCACCAGTCCCAGCCCGACTTCGATAGCGAGCGGTTCCACCCGGAGCAGCGCTTCGGTGTTGTCCTTGGACGCGGCGGCCTTTGGTTCGGCGGCGGGAGCGGAAACTGCGGCCAGTTCCTTCTTCCGCATGCGCCATCCCGCTGCGCCGCTGCCGCCTCCGAGCAGTACGAAAGGAAGCAGCGGCATCCCGGGCAGAACACCCAGCGCCAGCAGTACTCCGCCCGCCAACATCAGGGGCTGCGACTTGCCGAAAATCTGGCGCTGGAACTCCGCTCCCAGCCGCGCGTCGGAACTGGCGCGCGTAACGATCAAGCCTCCTGAGATGGAGATCATCAGGGCAGGAATTACCGTCACGAGGCCGTCGCCGATCGTGAGGACCGTATAAGTCTCGATAGCCTTCTGCAGATCCATGCCGTGCTGCAGGACGCCGATCAGAAAGCCGGCGACGATGTTGATGGCGGTAATCAGAATACTCGCCACCGCGTCGCGCTGGGTGAACCGCGAAGCGCCATCCATCGCGCCGTAGAACTCGGCCTCCGTGGAAAGTTGCTTGCGCCGCCGTTTGGCTTCGGTCTCGTCGATTAATCCGGCGTTCAGATCCGCATCGATGGCCATCTGCTTTCCCGGCAAGGCGTCGAGGGTGAACCGGGCCGTCACTTCGGAGATGCGCACGGCGCCATGGTTAATGACGACGTACTGAATAGCAATGAGGACCAGGAAGATGACGGTCCCGATTACGTAATTCCCGCCGACCACGAAGCTGCCGAATGCACCGATCACCTGGCCCGCGGCGGACGTCCCGGTATTCCCGTTGAGCAAAATCAAGCGGGACGAGGAGATATTCAGGGCCAGCCGGAACAAGGTCAGCAAGAGCAAAGTGGTGGGGAAAGATGTGAACTCGACGGGCTTGATCAAGTACAAAGACACCATCAAAACCGTCACGGAAACCAGAATGTCCGAGACAATCAGCAGGTCCAGTACGAAGCCGGGAAGCGGTGTGATCAATGCCATGACGATGGCCAGCACCGCCACGGGAACAGCCATCTCGCCCAGAAGCTTCAGCGGAAGATTCTGCATCCAGCGGAAGGCCGGCGGCGGAGCTAGGGTGTTTACGGGTGTCATGGTTTTAGCCGGGTAACCTGCCGTTCATGAGTTTGAAAATGTAAGCCAAAATTTCCGCGACGGCGCGATACAAGTGCGCCGGAATCTCCTGTCCCACGTCCACGGACTTGTACAAAGCTTGCGCCAACGGAGGATTCTCGATAATCGGGACCTGGTTCTCGATGGCCTTTTGACGAATCCGCAGAGCCAGGTAATTCTTGCCCTTGGCCACGACCATGGGGGCAGCCATGCTGTCCAACTGGTAGCGGATCGCGACCGCGTAATGCGTAGGATTGACGACCACCGCCGTCGCGGTGGGCACTTCCTTCATCATGTTGCGTCGGGCACGGTCCCGTTGCAGCCGGCGAACCCGCTGCTTCATCTGCGGGTTGCCTTCGACATCCTTGATCTCGTCGCGGATGTCCTGCTTGCTCATCATCAGGTCGCGCTTGTGGCGCCGCATCTGCCGGAAAAGATCGACCGCGCCGAAAACGAGAAACACGCCGGCCGCTTTCCAGAAGAGATCCATCAACGAGGAGGTGACGAAGCCCGCGCCGCGCTCCACGCCTTCCATCGGGAGCGCCAGCAGCGCATCCAGTTTGTCGCGCGCGATCACATACACCGCCCACAGGAAGACCGGCAGCATCACGACAGCTTGAACGAGCGCCGGCAGGTTTTGGCGCGGCAGTTCTTTGAGCTTGGATAGCGGACTCAACCGCGTCAGGTCGGGAGTCAGCTTCTTGAAACTTACGCCGAAGCGCGTGGTAATCAGACGGATCGCCACAGTGCATATCGCGATAGCCATACCACCGGCCGCCAGCGGAAGGAAGACTTGCGCGAACACCTGACGGGCAAGATGTGTCAGGTCCTCGGGTTTCAGGTCGCCCGCAAACGCCCGCACAAAGAGGGTCCGCATGGCGGATCGAATAGCCGAGAACCACTTGGGCGCGCCGGCATTCAGGAGCCCGAGAAAGACCAGGAACTGAAGCGCCGAAACAAGCTCCTTGGCAGCAGGAAACTGCCCCTCTTCGCGCGCCTTCTCCAGGCGTTTCGGTGTCGCTTGTTCGGTCTTTGAGGAATCGGCCACTCGTCATGTCCCCAGCATCCGAATCGTGCCGGCCCAGGTCTGCTCGGCCATTTCGCGGAGAATCCGCGGGAATAGGGCCGCAATCCAGGTCAGCACCAGCAGGGCGAGCAGCATCTTGACCGGAAATGCCAGTGAGAGTAGTTGCAGTTGCGAATTCAGCCTGCCCAACAGCGCCAGCGCCACATCCACCATCACCAGCAGGGCCACAACGGGCAAAGCCAGTCGCACGCCGACCACAAACAGGTTGGCAGCCATGTGGATCAGTGTGTCGGCGGTGGCACGTCCAAAGGCGTAAGTCCCGGGCGGAATCCGTTCCAGACTCAGGGCGAAAAGCTTCAGGATCTGACGATCGAGTCCCACGGCGAAAAAGAGCATGCTGCCGATCAACTGCGCCAGGACTAAGAGAATTCCCGAGTCGGCCTGCGTGTTCGGATCGACCGTCTGGGCGTACGCATAGCCGGCCTGCAGACCCAGCACCTGTGCGGCCAAGGTAAACGCTTCCAGTATGATCGCCGTGGAAACGCCGATAGCAATTCCAACGGCCGCGTCGGCTACAGCCCACACGATAAGGGTCGAAACGCTAATCGTTGTCGCTTCGATCTTGGGCCATTGAGAAAACAGCGCGAATGTCACGCCGAGAGCAAATGCCACCTTTGCCGGTCCGGGAGTCGCATTCAACCCGGGAATCGGCACAAACGCCAGTGCGCCGCCGATACGCGCCAGCACGAGCAAGAAGCCGGCCAGCGTCCCGATCGTGAACGTCAGGTTAACGTGCATACCTGCCCAGATTTCCCAACAGCGCCGTCGCGTAGGTCATGGCTTTCTGCAGCATCCACGGCATCAGAAACAGCAGACCTCCAAGGAAAGCAAGCAAGCGCGGGATCGTGCTGAATGCGTTGTCCTGCATCGAGGTCGCGATCTGCACCAGACTGATCGCGATTCCGGCGATGAAGCCGATCGCCAACAGCGGCGCCGCCAACCAGAACGCCGTCATGAGGTTGTCGCGCATCAGCTGAACTACGGTGTCGGGCGTCATTGATAGAAGCTCTTCATTAGCGACCCGACGACGAGATTCCACCCATCCACTAAAACGAACAGGAGAACCTTGAAGGGCGCCGAAATCATCACGGGCGGCAACTGGACCATGCCGACCGACAGAGTGACCGATGCCACCACCAGATCGATCACCAGGAACGGCAAGAACAACACAGCGCCTATCTGAAAGCCGGTTTTCAATTCGGACAGAATGTAAGCCGGAATGAGGATCTTCAAACTCAAGTCCGAGGGCGTGTGCGGCGGCGCCTCGTGCGAGATCTCGACGAAGAGCCGAATGTCCTTCTCACGGGCGAAGCGGATGAGGAATGCCTGCAGCGGCTTGACGCCGTCTTCGAACGCCTGCTGCGGCGCCATACGGCCGGCCTCCATGGGCTCCCATCCCTGGTGGTACATGTCCGCCGCGACCGGTTGCATGATAATGATGCTGAGAAACAGCGCGAGTCCCAGCAGCACCTGGTTGGAAGGCGCCGTTTGCGTGCCCAGTGCCTGTCGCAGAAAGTGCAGAACGATGGTGATGCGCAGAAACGGCGTGACCGACATGATGGCCGCGGGGAGCAATGTCATCAACGTCAGCAGAAGCACGATCTGCATCGGCACGCTGACTGAAGATCCGCCCTTTGCTGCCGATATGCCGAATAAGGAGAGAGGTTCGGCCGGTGCAGCTAACGCCGGAAACGCCAGCATCATCCCAACCACCAAGCGCAGCGCTCTCATCGGGCCGGCTCGATCTCGGTGTATTCGACCGTTGTCACCAGCGAGCAGCCCGACGGCGAACTGGCGAGCAACAATGCCTTGCCGCCCAGACGCACCAGATGCAGCGATTGCTGCGGACCCAACGCCAGGCGTTCCAGGCTTTCGAGCTTGCGCCCGTCCGGCCGGCTGCCCAGCTTGAGCACCGCGAAACCGCGCCGTCGGAGCCACCATAGCGTGGCGAACAGCAGAATCAGAACCCCTGCTACGGCGGAAAACTGTTGAATGGCTTCCATTGTCGAAAAACGCCTCAGTCGTCACGGAAGTCGGTGATGCGCACACCCAGCGTGTTTTCAATCAGCACGATCTCACCGGAGGCGCTCAACACGCCTCCGATGTAGATATCGATGTTCTCGCCGGCCGACCGCGAGGTACAGATGATGCTGCCTTCTTCGAGACGCAGCACTTCGCGGGTAGTCATGATCCGGCGATCGAGCTCGATTTCAATCTCGACCGGGACCTCGCCCAGCACCGAAATTTCTTCCTGAGGATTCATCGGCAGATTACCGGATTAAGTTGATAGTGTCCTGGCTCAAAGTGTCAGCCGTGGTCACTACATGGGCGTTGGCTTCGTAGGCGCGCTGATAGACGATCAAGCTGGTGAACTCGGTCGCGATATCGACGGTTGACGCCTCGACCGCTCCGCCTTGAATGCTTCCGCGTCCGCCCGTGCCGGGCAGCCCGATCGACGGATTGGCCGTTAAGGCGCTGAGGTGAAAAGCATTATTGCCCGCGGCGATCAGGCTATCGGGATTGCGAATCGAGGCCAGTGCGACCTGGGCGACGACTATCTGCGTCCCGTCGGTGTATTCGGCGAGAATCTGTCCGCCAGTAGCCAGGCCGACGTGGTCCAACTGCGCCGCTCCGGAACCATTTTGCGAACTCGCCGATGGAGCCGACGGCTGTCCGAACTGGGTGATTCGTCCCACCCCGCCGCTGTTATAAGGGTCCCAGGACATGTTCATGTCGGATGCGCCGTCGCTCAGTCCCGGGATGCTGAACGTGATCGGCGTGCCGACGGCCGGATCGGCTAACTTGCCGTCCGTGCCAAAAGTGAGTGTGCCACTCGCGCCGGAAATATCGAACGGCGCTCCGGGTGTTCCGCCGCTGATTTCGTCCCCCGGCATCCGAACCTGATAGCTCCACTGGTTAGGACCGGTTTTCGCGAATGCGAGCGTGAGAACGTGCTTCGTACCGAGACTGTCGTACACGGGTAACGGCGTCGTAAACGCCGAGCTGGCATCGGCCGCCGCGGCCGAATTGAGATTGAGATCGGCAGTGAACGCGCTCGTGGCGACGGGGGATTTTAGCGATCCTACAGGCACCACGATGTTGGTAACCGAGCCGTTGGTGTCGATCTGTCCCGTTGTCGGATCGACGGTGGTCCAGCCCTGCACCTTATACCCGGTATCGGTGAGCAGGTTGCCCATCTTATCCGTTTGGAAACTGCCTGCCCGTGTATAGAGTTGGTTGCCCGAGTTGTCGTTGACGACGAAGAATCCGTCGCCCTGTACCGCTGCATCCAGTAGCCCCGAACTGGTCTGGATGGCGCCCTGTGAAAATTCGCGAATCGTGAGCGGTTGCCCGGTACCGAATCCGACCTGCGTCTCGCCCAGGCCGGCGCCTAGCGATTCCGTTACCAAGTCCCTAAAGCGGACAGCACTGGTCTTGAATCCGGGCGTGTTGAGGTTGGCCAAATTGTTGCCGACTACGTCGATGGCCGTGGAATCTGCGGCTAACGCCGAGAGGGCCGTTGAAAAAGATGTAAACATTTGATGATCTCCGTTTAGGGTTGCTGAACTGTTGCGCTGCCCGTACCTGCGAGCTGGTCCATATCTTTGCGAATCTCCGATATGTCCTGGCCCGTATTCACCGTCTGCTCGAGTTGCTGATATTGCGCGAGTTGCTGGACGAACGACATGGGGTCCGTGGGACTGAGCGGGTTCTGGTTCTTCAGTTGCGCCACCAGAAGCTGCAAAAACATGTTCTTGTCTACGGTTGTGGCGGCCGGCTTGGTGGTGCTCGTGGTGGTCTGATCGGTTGCCGCGCTGCCGTTTGTTTTTGGGGTGGGTGCCATAAATCTCCTGCTTTCTAACGCAGCGACTCGAAAAGCCACGAAAAGTCGTCGCTCCGTTTCGTCGTGGCCTGCTTTTCTTCCGCCGCCCGACGTTCTTGTTGCTGTTCCTGCTGCTGCCTGCCGGGATTCTGCCGCCCCGGATCGGGCGTATCCTGCTGTGGCGTACCCGCCGGGGACTCGGCACGGTGTGTAGGTTCGGTCGATACCGCGCCCGAGCCGTGCCAGGTCTCCGCGTGGAAGCCCGCCTGTTCCAACCTGCCGGACAGACTCGGCAGATCTTCGCGCAATGCGCCGGCCACGTTCTGATCCGACGCGTGGACTGTCACCCGCACCTCGCCGTCATGCTCCGCCATCCGGACCTGAATCCGGCCCTCGTCGGCAGTGAACTGCAGCTTGATGTCCCGCACCGGAGTCGATGTTTCCGTGACTTCGTGCGGCTGGGCCATTTCCTGAGGTTTGGCGGGGGCGTGGGGCTCTGCCGTCCTCGGCTCCGCTAGACGGCTGGACGCGCCGTTTTCAACCGGCACCGCCGCGGGCCCCGGTGTGGCGGTGCGCACCTCTGGCATCGTGGCGAATGCTTCGGGCTGGTCCGGCGACTTATCAGGGCGGTGCGGCCGTTCTGTGTCTTTAGATTTTTCGTCCGTCTGTGGAAGGGCGGCCTTTCCAGGCGGTACCTGCGCGGTCTCTGGGTCGACCGGTTGCATGACCGTGCCCTTCGGATCGACAGTTATTGGGGCGGCAGCATCTGGCGGCTGCGGCACCGTCGCATCCTCTATCGGCACTAAACGGGCACTGAATACAGTTTGCACAGAAGCGCGGTTTTCTGCGGCGGCATGCTGTTCGAAGAACCCGGCATGCGGTGGCGAGTATCGGTGATCGACAGTTCGCGGCTCGCGTGGCGCGACCGGCATGGTCTCGACTGCGGCAGTCGACTTCGACATTGGCGGCAAGTCAACTACCGGCGGAGGCTGCACGGGCATCGACACAGCCGGCATGGCCTGCTGCGAATGAGAGATCTGCTCCGCGTCCGGCATCGGACTTTGTTGGGGTGGGGTAAAGCGCGGTCCCGAAGCTTCAACCATCGGCAGCGGTGCGCTCGCGAACGTCGGTTTCGCGGGGTTAATACGAATGCTCGCCGATCTAGATGCTGCCTTCGTACCCAGTGGAATAACCGAGGGTGCCGGTCCAAGCTGTTGCGGCTCGCGGTCTTCGTCCTGCGGTGCGTTGCCATTCCGACTCAGAGGCTCGGGCGCAAGGACGGGTGCAGCTTCGGAAGCCGATATAGCCTGATGCTCGTCAACTAAGGATGGCATTTGTTTCGGCGTTATATTGCTCTCGTCGTGGAGCGGTTGCCTCGCGTTTGGCGCTGGATGGGCCGGCATCGATGTAGAGGGAACGACGTTCGACGAGTTGGCGGGCGCTGCCGGTTCTGGGCTTGGACCGGGCACCGTGAAAGCAGGCTGCCATGCCTTCGGCGAAGCGGCGGGAGCGGAGCTCTGGACGGGCTGCTTCTCTTCTGTAGGATTTACAGGAACGGACTTCGATAAAACCTGCTGCGGTGCTGTCGGCTCTGGGCTGGGTACGGCGGGAGCGGCATTCAGCACGGCCTGCTCCTCGGTTTGGGGATTCGCCGTAATGGACTTGGATAAAACCTGCTGCGGTGCTGCCGGCTCTGGGCTGGGAGCGGCATCCTGGAGGGGCTCCTCCTCGGTTGGGGGATTCGCCGGAATGGACTTGGATAAAACCTGCTGCGGTGCTGCCGGCTCTGGGCTGGGAGCGGCGGGAGCGACATCCTGGAGGGGGGTCGGACCGACCGGCGGCGGTGCCGATTGCAAGATGTTCGTTACGTCCGGGTGATGCGGCGTCTCGGACAAAAGTGCATCCGCTGGTGTCGGCGATTCCGGCTCGCCGCCGATTCCCTGTTCAATGACCGGAACAATTCGCGAAACGACAACCGGCGACACAGATTTCGCGGCTACGGTTTGAACGGCCCTTTCCTCAGGCTTCTTGGACGTTGAAAGAGCAAACTTGCGGCTCCCGAGGAAGACGAAAGGTGCGAAAGCCATCCGCTTGCTTTTCACGAAAGCGGGCGCCGGGCCAGAACTCACGGCAGGCGCATCCGGAAGCGATGCAGGTCCTGGTGCCACGGCGAGCAACTCCTGCATCGCGTCTTTCTGATCCGCGGAACACGGCTGCGGCGCTTCAGCGACTGGCGCCGCCACTTCGGGAGGAGCCTGCAATTCTGTCACGGACGCGAAAAGTTGCGAGAACTCCGTGCCGGGCGCCGATACCGCTTGCGCCCGCGGAAATTTCCCCGAAACTTGCAATTCGCCGATAACCGAAACCGGTAGCGCCTGGGCGTTCACGCCAACAGGAAGTGCATGCCACTCGCCAGACCGCTTTCACATATTTTCAACGCTTTAGTTCCGAAACGCGCGGCAGGAATTTGTCACGGCACGCCAGAGCGGCAAACAATTGGCGCGCCGTGCAACTATCCGCATTCACCTTATCGGGTGTGTTCGTCTTATTTTGAGGAAGTTGCGCTAGCCACTGATTCCTGGCCCCCGACTTGCTTTGCCCACAGCGTATGGATCCACTTACAGCACTCGCAGCAAGCGGCATGCGAGCGCGAATGGAATCGTTGGACCTTGTGGCAAACAACGTCGCCAACGCGTCGACCGGAGGCTACAAGGCGGACCGCGAGTTCTACAGCCTGTACGTCGCACCTGAGGCGCAGGACGAGGCCGCCACGACCATGCCCCTCATCGAACGTCACTGGACCGACCACTCGCAGGGATCCATGCAAGTTACCGGCAACGCTTTGGACCTCGCTCTTTCGGGCAGCGGATTCTTCGCCGTACAAGGCCCCAACGGACCTCTTTATACGCGCAATGGCAATTTCCACCTGGCGGCGGATGGAAAGATCGCCACTTCAGACGGATACCCGCTGACCGGGGCAACCGGGGCGCCGCTCGCGTTGCAAAGCGGACGTCCGATCGAAATCGGCGGCGACGGAACGGTGCAGCAGGACGGCAACGTCATTGGCCAGCTCCAGGTGGTGGACTTCACCTCGACTGCCGGCCTGACCAAACAGGGCAGCAATTACTTTCGCGTGCCGGATGCGAAGCTTCTGCCCACCGCTCGCTCTTCGGCTGTCGTGGAGCAGGGCAAACTCGAGGCTTCCAACAGCGGCACCGCCGAGTCCGCCGTCAGGTTGGTCAGCATCATGAGGCAATTCGAGATGCTGCAAAAAGCCGCGTCCCTAGGCAGCGACATGAATAAACAGGCCATCGAGCAGGTGGCTCGCGTGGGTTCGTAAGAAGGAGATTTGAATGGTTCGAGCACTTTACAGCGCGGCCAGCGGTATGCGGGCGCAGGAGATTAACCTGGACAACATCGCCAACAATCTGGCCAACGCAAATACCGTCGGTTATAAGTCGCGCCGTGCCCAGTTTCAGGATCTGATGTATCAGAGCCTGCTGCAACCAGGCGCTGCCGCGGGGCAGCAAACCGTAGTCCCCGCCGGCCTGCAACTGGGACTCGGCACACGCCCTTCCTCGAACGAGATCCTCTTTAGTCAAGGGGCGTTCTCGCAGACTGAGAATCCGCTGGACATAGTTATACAAGGCCGCGGTTTTTTCCAGGTGCGGCAACCCAGTGGCGACCTCGCCTACACGCGGGCGGGCCAGTTCCAACTCGACAAGGACGGCAACATCGTGACCTCGAATGGCAACGCGCTAGAACCGCAAATCACCATACCGGCCGATGCCCAGCAGGTCACCATCGCTACCGATGGGACCGTCACCTACACGCTGCCGAACCAGATCGCGTCGCAGCAGGCCGGGCAGATCCAACTCGCCAACTTTCAGAATCCAGCCGGCCTGAACAGCCTCGGCAACGGCATGTATGCGCCGACGGACGCTTCCGGCGACGCCACGGTGGGCGCTCCCGGGGGCCAGGAAGGCATGGGGTCGCTGTTGCAGGGCTACGTGGAGCAGTCGAACGTTTCGATTGTCGACGAATTCGTCAACCTCATTCAAGCGCAGCGTGGGTACGAAGCGAACTCGAAGGTCGTCAGCGCCGCCGATAGCATGTACCAGCAGGTCAACCAGCTCAACAGATGATCGCTCTTGTATATCTCGCCCTGGCTGCTTGCCTGGCGGTCGACCCGGCGTCCGATCAAATCACCGCGCGCGACCTTATGCCGGGTTTTCCGGAGTTGGCGGCCATCGATCCGGCCACCCGCTTGGCATTCGCACCGGCGGCCGGAGTCACACGGGTTCTTCGCACGCCAGAATTGCGGCAACTGGCGGCACGCTTCCAATTGCCGGCCTCACCGGATCACGAGATTTGCATTCAACAGCCGGCGAGTCCGCTCGATCCGGCTGCTTTGCTGGCCGCGATGCGCACTGCTCTTCCCGGCGCGCGCCTCGAAATACTGGACTACAGCCGCCAGCCAGCCCCGGTTGGCACTATCGAATTTTCGCGCGAGTCGTTACGTCCCGAATCAGCAGGGCGTGGCGGAGCGATGTGGAACGGAGTGGTTCGATACGCCGGGAATCGGCGCTTCTCCATCTGGGCTCGCGTTAAGGTCACAGTGACGGAGGAGCGCATCGTGGCCATCGCCGATTTGCGCGCCGGCCAGCCGATCGAAGCCGGTCAGATTCTGCTGCAGACCCGGGAGGAGTTTCCCGCGATCGGCAGGTTCGCCCGCAAGATCGCGGAGGTCGCGGGTAAGTGGCCGCGGACCGCGATACGTGCCGGAACCGAAATCCGCACCGATGCTCTCGTGGCAGCCAAAGAAGTCGTGCACGGGGACTCCGTGCGAGTGGATGTCTCCGCGGGCGCCACGCACCTCGAATTCCAAGGCGTGGCGGAAAGTTCTGGAGCTGTCGGCGAGATCATATCCGTGCGCAATCCAGAGTCGAACAAGAGGTTTCGCGCTCGTGTAGATGGGCGGGGACGGGTATCGGTCGGCGGCAACTCGAGCAAGGACACGTTATGAAGTTCTGGATTTGTATTCTGTACATCTCGGTCTGCGCGTCGTTGATGGGCGCTAAGAAAAAGAAAGCGGATGTTCCGCCCTCGCCCTTGGACCGGTATGTAGCGGAGTCGGCGGCCCGCTCGGCGGCGGCCCCGGCGGCTACACCGGGGGCCATCTGGCTGGCTGGATCGCGCCTCGCGGATTCGGCTCGCGACGTTCGCGCCAGCCAGGTTGACGACGTACTGACTATCGTTGTCGCGGAGCAGGCTTCGGCCGTGACCACCGGCGCCACGAAGACCCAAAGGTCCAGCAGCAACAAGACTTCGATCACCGCTCTGGCTGGGGTCACGAAGAAGGCCGGAGCCCTGGCGAACCTGACCAATCTGGCCGGCGACACGCAGTTGAGCGGACAAGGCACCACCAGTCGCAGCACGACCCTGAGCACCACGTTGACCGCCCGGATCGTAGGCGTCCTTCCCAACGGCGGTCTGGTCGTCGAGGCGTCTAAGGATATTCAGATCAATTCCGAACGCCAGACGATTACGGTCCGCGGAGTAGTGCGTCCTGCCGATATCGATCCGACGAACAGCGTGCAATCCAACCGTCTGGCCGAATTGGAAGTGCGGGTGAACGGCAAGGGGGTCGTGGGTGACGCGATCCGCCGGCCCTTCATTCTCTACCGAATCTTATTGGGACTCTTGCCATTCTGATGAGCACTACACGCGTGATTGCGATCTGCTTGACGGGTCTACTGATCTCTACGGCCCCGGCCGCCCGTTTGAAGGAACTGGTGAGTGTGGAAGGGGTTCGCGACAACCAGTTGATCGGGTACGGAATCGTTGTTGGACTCGCCGGTACCGGCGATCGCCAACAAACCATCTTTTCGAACCAGAGCCTGACTAATATTCTGGAGCGAATGGGCGTCGCCGTCTCTCCCACGATCATTCGGGTCAAGAACACGGCCGCCGTTATGGTCACTGCTGTCTTGCCCGCTTTCGCCCAGCCCGGCATGCACATCGACACCACCGTGGCGGCCATCGGAGATGCGCCCAATCTGCAGGGTGGACTGCTCGTCTTGACGTCGCTCCGTGGCGCCGACGGCCAGGTTTATGCGGTGGCCCAGGGCCCCGTAATCACCGGCGGTTTCTCGGCCGGCCGGGGTGGTTCCAGCCAGACCGTAAATCATCCGACCGTCGGCCGTAGCCCCGGGGGAGCCAGCGTGGAGCGACCCTCGCCCTCGGTGCTACCGAAGTCGACGGTGCGGCTGCAACTGAAACAGTCCGATTTCACGACGTCTTCGCGGATAGTCGAAGTGATCAACAAAAAATTTGAAAACGATCAACTGGCACATGCGGAAAGTGCGGGTCTGGTCAGCGTGTCGATTCCCGCCGTTTACGCCTCTAAGACCACTGAGTTCATGGCCGAGTTGGAAGCCCTCGCAGTCGAAGCCGACCGGCCGGCCCGCGTCATCATCAACGAACGGACCGGCACGATCGTACTCGGCAAAGAAGTCCGCATCACGCCCGTGGCTATTATGCATGGCAACTTAAACGTGGAGATCCAGACGAGCTATACCGTTTCGCAGCCGGGTCCTCTGGCGCCGGGCTCCACGGAGGTCGTGCCGCAAACCACCACGACTGCTAAGGAAGAGAAGGCGCGCTCGGTGGTCCTGCGTCAGGGCGCCACGGTGGAGGAGTTGGTCCGCGCCTTGTCGGCAATCGGGTCCACACCCCGCGACGTGATCGCCATATTACAAAGTCTGCGAGGAGCCGGTGCCCTCGAGGCCGAGGTCGAGGTCATCTGATGAATGACCTCCGCATCGATTCTATAGCCTCCCAGGTGTCCGCCACGCTACCCAAGCACGCCGACACACCGGCCAAGATCAAAGATGCCGCTCAGCAGTTTGAAGCTTTGTTGATCAGCCAAGTCCTGCGGTCGGCCAGTGAAAATGGCGGATGGCTCGGATCCGGCGGCGATTCAGCCAGTAGTTGCGCCGGCGGCTTTGCTCAGCAGCAACTCGCCGCGTCCATGGCCAAGAGCGGCGGATTCGGCTTGGCTTCCCTCATCGCCCAAGGCCTCGAGCGCGGCCGGTAATCCCTAAAAGCTGCAACTGAGCGAAGCATAAGCCGGAGGTTCAGCCAAGGGCTGGGACCAGCGATCCGACTCCTGTGGCACCGGATTCGGTGCAGCGGCCACTCGCTCCCAGCCCTCAGAAAGCGTGCAAAACAGCGCAAGCACCTCGGAGAGCTGAGCGTCCGTCTGCTGGAGATTGGCCTCGATGAGCCTGCGCTGCATGTAATCGTAAAGTTGCCCGAGGCGCGCGCTGAGTTCGCCCCCCCGCTCGAGGTCCAGCGACGTCGCCAATTCGGTCAGGATGTCATGCGCCTTCGAAATTCTGCCGCTTCGTCCCGCGATATCGCCGGCCGCCAAACATCGGCGAGCCTCCCTCACAGATTCGATACCCGCTCCGTACAGCAGGCGGATCAACTCTAAAGGATCGGCCGAAAGGACCCGGCTTTCCAGGTAGGCGTCATGCGCGTTCTGCCACATATTCTTCGCTCCAAAGAACTTATCGGCAGCCATTGGGGTTTCGATAGGCGGCCTCGCCTACTTCTGTCCCTTGATCTGGGCGGCCAGCTCGAGCACATACTTTGCCGGAATTTGCGACATTACTTCCTTCGTATGCCGATCGACCATGCGGATGACCATGCGCTGGGTCTGCGGATCCCTTTGAAACTGGAGTTCGTTCCGCTCGCCGAACATCTCCGCGCCATTAACTGCTTTGACCGCTTGAATCAACTCACGATTCTGTGAGTTGGATTCCGTGGGGACCGTGGCTACCGTTGCAGGCGCTACCGGTCCGTTTCTATTGACCCCGTTGATATCCATAAGGGCTCCTCGGAACTCCGGGTCCCGTTTCACCCGGCAGGTTCCTCTTATCCCTTATCGGTTCGGATCTCCAGAATTTCAACCCGGGGCCAAAATTTGATCGATTTTGGCCGATGAGTAGTCTGAAAGTGTGAATATGGCGAACACTGTCCCGATGATCGGCATTCAAACCAGCGAACTGCGCTGGATGCGCTTGCTGGTGTCTCTTCTCAGACATCCCGACCCGACGGTCCCCGAACTAACCCGTCAGGCTCTGGTATATTTGACCGAGACTGCCACAACCCGAGACTGCGCTCAACCTGCGCCCCTCGACCATATGGGGTAAAAACGCACAGTTTGATGCGTATTCTTGGTGTTGTACCACACCCTTCGAAATTATCTCTGGTACCATGGAACACATGTTGGGCCGGTTCTTACCTGGATCCTCAGGTCTCTCCCTCCCCCTGGTGCTCTTGGCACTTGCTCCCTTCGCGTCCGCACAACAAGCTTCTGATGTGCAGACTCCCCATGAAAGAAGTGCGCTCGCGCAGACTTTCAACAACGAAAAGCTGTGGACATGGCAGCACCGTCTGCACCTGCAGGACTGGAATATCTCGGTTGAGATGACCCGCGCCTCCGACCTGAAACCCAAGACTCTGGGCAACATACACTGGGATCTTGACAAGAAAACGGCAGTCATCCACGTACTCGATCCGGCCGATTACCGTATGCCCTTCCACGACATGCTGAACGACATGGAATTCACCGTCGTTCACGAGTTGATCCACCTGGAACTCTCTCCGGTACTTTCCCCCCTTTCTCGCAGCGACGCCAATCGCCGCGATGAAGAGCACGCCGTGAACCAGATGGCCGAAGCCCTCCTGAAACTCGATCGCGGCCAGTAACACCCTTTCCAGGAATTTCGCACCGGATTATCCTATATATAGGGTGATCGGATTTACCGGCGCCCTTTCACAGGAGGCCTTGTGCGATCCCTTTCGAAGATCCTGCTTCCGGTCGACTTCTCCGAACGTGCGGCGTCGGCCGCCCGCTGCGCCAAGCCGCTCGCCAGACATTTCAATTCCGAACTCATCCTGCTCCACGTTCTGCCGCCTTTGCAATATCAATTCGGACCCGCGGAATTCGGCGGCGCGCTTCTGACCGACTTCTACACCAATCGCGCCGCCCTGGTAAACAACGACCTGGACCACTTTCTGGATGGCGAGTTGGACGACGTGAACATCACCCGCGTCGTCCTCGACGGCGACCCGGCTCAGCAGATCGTCTCCTTCGCCCACGAACATCCGGTCGATCTGATCATCATGCCGACCCACGGCTACGGTCCCTTCCGGCGCTTCATCCTCGGCTCCAACACGGCCAAAGTGCTGCACGATGCCGACTGTCCCGTGTGGACCGGCATTCACATGGAAAACGCGCCGTCCCGAGTGCACGGTCCGCTACGCCGGATCCTGTGCGCGGTAGATCTAGGCCCGCAGAGCGAAAAGGCTCTCGCCTGGGCGGCGTGGTTGCGACAGGAATTCGATGCCTGCCTCACGCTCATGCACGTTACCGCTCCGGTCACCGACATCAGCGCTACCGGCCAACAAGCCTGGTGCCGGGACGTGCGCGGCGCCGTGCAAGCCGAGCTGGCCGATCTGCTGCAGACCACCGGGCGCGACGCGAACATGCTGGTTGAAGCCGGCGAACCGTCACAAGTCATTTGCGCCACGGCCGAAGCCCTGCAAGCCGACGTTCTGGTGATCGGCCGGGGCTCGGCGGCCGGCGTGTTCGGACGGTTGCGCACCAATGCTTATGCCATCATCCGGCAGTCGCCCTGCCCGGTGGTCAGCGTGTAAGGCAACGCGCGATACCGGCGTGTTAAATTGCAGGTTGTGAACCCGCGCACCATATACCAGGTCCTGGAAGAGGCAGCCCACGCATACGGCGATGCGCCCGCGTTGCATCAGCCCGTGGGCGACGGCTATCTCACTTACTCCTGGAATCAATACCGGGAGGCAGTGGCGGAAATCGCCGTCGGCCTGCACACGCTCGGCACTCGCAAAGGCGATATCGTCGCGCTCGATTCGGAGACACGCCTCGAGTTCTACCTCGCCGACCTCGGCATTATGGCGAACGGCTCCATTGCGGCCGCCATGTATCCGAGCTATCCGCCCGCCGACCTGGTCCGCACAATCGAATCCACCGGAGCCCGCGCGGCATTTGTGGAGAATCCCAAGACCTTTCAGGCGCTCCGGCACGCACCCGTCGGCAATTGGATTCTGCTGACCGGCGAGGCCGAAGGCGCGCTCACCCTCACCGAGGTTCGCCGCCGTGGACGCGAAGCCATGTCGCAGGATCCGGAGTTGATGCCGCGCATCCGCAGCCAGTTCCAGCCTGCCGATCCCGCGATTCTCTACCTCACGTCGGGCGCCACCGGTGAGCCGAAGATGGCGTTCGTCACCCACCAGGCGGTCGTGTCGAACATCGATATGGGCCCGGCCGTGCTGCCTTTGGGTCCGAACGATTCCACTGTGGCGTTTCTGCCCTCCGCCCACATCGCCCAGCGCGTGGTGATCGAATTCCTTCCCATCCGCTGCGGCATGCCGGTGACGTTCTTCGAGAGTCTGCTGAAACTGCCGCAGGACATCCGCAAGGTCCGGCCGACGATTTTCCTGGCCCCGCCCCGCATGTGGGAGCGCGTATATTCGACCATCTGCACCGAACTGCGGAAACGTCCCGCGCCGGCCCGCAAGGCGTTTTACGGCGCGCTCGCCCTCTCATTGGCAGCCGCGCGCTACCGGCGCGAAGGCAAGCCTGTGCCGTTGCAGATCCGCCTGCCGCTCGCCATTGCCGACCGGCTTCTGTTTAGCAAAGTTCGCGCCCGTTTTGGAGGACGGCTCAAGGTAGCCGCTTCCGGCGCTGCGCCGTTGAGCAAGGACTTGGCCGAATTTTACGAAGCCGTGGGCATGCCGCTGATCGAAGGCTATGGACTGACCGAGGGTGGCGTCGTCACTCTCAACCCGCTCGATAAGCCTAAGCCCGGCAGCATCGGGAAAACGCTCGCCGGCATCGACGTGCGCGTTTCCGAAGACGGCGAACTTCTGATCAAGAGTCCCTGTCTGTTCTCCGGATACCTGAACGACCCGTCGACAACGGCGGAGGTCCTGCGCGATGGCTGGCTTCACACCGGCGATATCGGCTACATCGACGCAGAGGGCTACATCTTCATTACCGGCCGCAAAAAAGAACTGATCGTATCCTCGACCGGCAAGAAGATCTACCCCTCGCGCGTGGAGAACCTCTTTAAGATGGAGCCTCTGATTAGCCAGGTGCTTCTTATTGGCGACCGCCTGCCCTTCCTGACCGCGCTCTTTACGATTAACGCCCCGGCGGCCGAGGGACTCAAGGGGATGGATGAGTGGAAAGGCCGCCAGTCTGCGGAGGTGGTCCAGGCTCCTCCGGTCCTGGCGGAGATTCAGAAGGCAGTGGCTCGCGTCAACAAACAGTTGGCGCCGTTCGAACAGGTGCGCAAATATCGCGTTCTTGCGCGCGACTTCTCCATCGAGCAGGGCGAATTGACCGCCACCATGAAGGTGCGCCGCACCCGCGCCATGGAGAACTTCAAAGACCACATCAACGAGTTATACGCCGGACGCGAGTAGGGCAGGCGTTTCCGCCCGCCCACCCACACACTACAGTTGGAATTCGGCGCGTACCACTTCGTCTTCGAGCGAGTGTTTGAGGCTGAAGCCCAGCTTTTCACAAACGCGCATCACGTCGCGATTGTCGGGCAGGATGTCGGCCGTCAGCTTGGTCAACTTCTCGTCCGCGCCCACGATGAGCAATTGCGCGAGCAGTTCCTTGCCGAGTCCGCGACCCTGGAACTTGTCGCTGATCAGCACGGCCACTTCCGCGTCGTTGGTGCCGTGGATCTTCGACAGCCGGCCCACACCCAGTATTTCGGACTCTCCCGTCGCGGGATTCCGCCGCTCGGCCACGAGCGCCATTTCCCGGTCGTAGTCGATGAAACAGATGCGCGTCAGCCGTTCGTGCGTAACCCGCTGCTCCAGATTCATGAAGTGGAAGTACCGCAGGTAGACGCTGCGCTCGCTGAGCGTTTCGTGGAAACGAACCATGGCCGGCTCGTCTTCGGGCCGGATCGGCCGGATGTTGACCGGCGAGTCGTCCTTCATCGTCCACGTCGAAATGTAGCGGGTCGGATATGCCCGAATGGCCGTCTTCGGAACCTGATCCATCGTGACTTCGGGTCCGTGAACCACCACGCGAGCGTCCAGCGCGATCAAGCCGTCCGGCGATGCCAACAGCGGATTGATATCGATTTCCTTGATCCACCGCTGCTCCGTCACCAGCGCGCTGAACCGCACCAGCAGGATTTCCAAGGCCTGCAAGTCCACCGGTTTGCGCCCGCGGACCCCCTTCAGCGCCTTGTAGATTTTCGTCTGCTCCATCATTCTGCGCGCCAGCGTTGTATTCAGCGGCGGCAGTCCGAGCGAGCGATCCTTGAAGACTTCGACCAGTTGTCCGCCGGTGCCGAAGAGCAGCACGGGCCCGAACTGCGGGTCGAGGCTGGACCCGATGATCAACTCGTAAGCGTCTTTCAGCTTGACCATCGGCTGCACGGTGACGCCCTGGAAATGTTGCGCGCCGACCTTGGCCGTCACGGATGCCTGAATCGCCTGGAACGCGCGATCCACCGCTTCCGCACTGCCCAGATTCAACTGCACGCCGCCGACGTCCGTCTTGTGCGTAATCGTTTCGGAATACAGCTTGAGGACGATCGGGTAGCCGATTTGCTCTGCGGCCTTTACCGCCGCCGCGGCATCGGTTGCGATGATGGTCTGCGCTGTCGGGATGCCGTACGCCGCCAGCAGTTGCTTGGATTCGAACTCCGTCAGGATGGTGCGATTTTCACCGCGCGCCCGCTTGATGATGTCGCCGACCAGCTTGCGGTCGGGTGTCCAACTCGCCGACTCCTCCGGCATATCGGGCGTTTCGTAGAGACTCTTCAGGTTGTAGCTGTACCGCCACATGTAGTTGAAAGCGCGCGCAGCCGTGTCCGGGTACGGGAACGTGGGAATGTTGGCGCGATTCAAAATTTCCTCGCCCGCGGCCACATCCACACCGCCCATCCAGCTTGCAATCAGCGGCTTGCCTTCCTGCCGCGCCAGCGGCTTCAACTGCTCCGCAATGCGAGTCGGATCCGTCATAGCCTGCGGGGTGAGGATCACCAGCATGCCGTCGGAATTGGGATCCTTCGCCGCGATCTCGAGCGCTTTAGCGTAGCGTTCCGGCGAAGCGTCTCCGATAATGTCGACCGGGTTGTTGTGGCTCCAGGTCGCCGGCAGGACGGCATTGTATTCCGCCATCGTTTCGGGAGTAAGGTCGGCCAGTTCGCCGCCGCCCATGATCAGCGCATCCGTGGCCAATACGCCCGGACCACCCGCGTTAGTCACGATCGTCAGGCGCGGACCCTTCGGACTCGGCTGCTTCGACAGCACTTCCGCCATATAGAACAGGTCGGCGATATTGTTGACACGCAACACGCCGCTCCGCCGGAAAGCTGCTTCCAGGACTTCGTCGCTTCCGGTGAGCGATCCCGTGTGCGATGCCGCCGCCTTCGCCGCCGCCGCCGAACGCCCCGGTTTAATCACAATAATCGGCTTGTTGAGCGCCACTTCCCGTGCCGCGGAGAGGAAACTGCGGGCATCGCCGATCGACTCCATGTAGATCACGATCGACTTCGTCCGCGGATCGTTGCCCAAGTGATAGATCAGGTCGCCCCAGCCGACATCCACCATGGAGCCGACCGACACGAACGCGCTGAAGCCCACCATCTCTTTCAGGCTCCAGTCCAGGACCGCCGTGCAGAGCGCGCCGCTCTGGCTGATGAAACCGACGGAACCGGGGCGCGCGATCGTAGTCGCGAACGTGGCGTTCATGCCAGAAAGCGGGCTCATGACGCCAAGGCAATTGGGACCAATCACGCGGATCCCGGCTTCCTGCGCTTCTTTCAATAACTGCCGCTCGAGTTCGGCGCCTTCGGGTCCGATCTCTTTGAAGCCGGCCGAAATCACGATCGCGCCGCGCACGCCATTCTCACCGCATTCCCGGATAATTCCGGGAATCGATGGCGGCGGCGTCACGATCACGGCCAGGTCTACTTGCTCGGGGATGTCCGAGATGGATTGGTACGCCTTCACGCCCAGAACGCTGGGCCGCTTCGGGTTAACGGGATACACGGTGCCGCCGAAGGGGCTGGTCACCAGGTTCCACAGCACGGTCCTGCCTACGCTATTGGGAGTCTCTGTGGCGCCGATGACGGCTACGGTCTTTGGCGAGAAAAACACGTCCAGAGGTTGATTCCTCTGCTGCCGCGTTCTCTTTTTGGAGGGCTTACTGGTCACTTGCATTTTCTTCCTTTTGCGCTTTTGTGCCGAACGCGGCCTCGTTCAGAGCCTGCACCACGTCCAGCGTGTTGAGTCCGTTTTTGCGGGCTACTGTTTCGATGTCGCAATCGTCGCAAGGTGTTCGAAAATGCAGCGCCTCGAAAACCGGTAGGGTGGCGGGATGGCGCTGTTTCACATCCCGGATGATACTGTCGCGGCGGATCAGTTGATCGAATCGAAACATTGAGCCCCTCTCAGGAGAGCTTGATAATGCACCCCGCCTGCCAAAGATCGGGCGTTTGTTTTCAGTGTCGTGGCGAGGGTCCGCGTTGATGGTTGGGTGAAATCCCCCAACTGGCGGCGGACCATAAGACGTAAACCAGCACGGGCAGCGAAATCAGCAGCACCAGCCAACCGGCAATCGCCCACGGCGCCAGGCCGGGGAAACGCATCCGCAACTGGAAGGGGAAGTAGGAGATACTCCGCCACTCGACCGGAATTCCGGCGAAGCGTTGCGGATCTTCCCGACCCCTTGCGATCTGCGCCAGGTTCACCGCTCGATTCCACAGGACGCCTTGCGTATAGCCGCGTTCCCGCTGGACCACCTCGGTATTGGGTGAAATGACGGTGCTCGCGATTTGGAGAACGACCGACGCGCAGACTATCGTCCAAAGCGCGCGCGAGCGGTGTTGCAACAGCAGGGGCACGGCGAACAGGCAGAGCAGTTCCACCGGAACCAGCACAAACCGGTGGCCCCACGCCACGTCGCCGCCGAATCCGTAGTAGCGGGCGAAAGCCGTGATGTAGACCAAGAGGAGTAGTGCCAGGCACCCCAGGAGTACGCCCACCGAACGTTTGAGTTGCTTCCGGTACAGCACCGCCACCACCAGCACCACGACCAGCAACGGATCGAACAGGAAGATCGACTTGTCCAGCGAGAAGAGCGTGCCCAGAAAACCTTTCCAGAACGGGTACGAGAAGGGGTACGAGGCGGGGAAACCCTCGGGCCGGTGTCGTCCCAGCATGCCGGTGTAAGTGCTGAACCACTCGCCGAAACGATGCCAGTGATACCAGCGGTCGATCAGCAGGGCGGCAGCGATCGGCGGCGCAAACCAGCCGAGGAAGCGTCTTGGCCGGCTACCCGCAGTCACGGCAAAGAGCGCAAGACATCCTGCTTCCGCCACTGAGGTGAGGCGGACCAGAATAGCGAAACCGCACGCCAACCCTGCAAGCAGCGCCCACTTCGGCGCGGCCGTCCGGTGCCACACGCAGATCGCAGCCAGCGCGGCCAGCGCCAACGTCAGAAGCAGGTGATTCTCCTGCGCGCATTGGATGTACTGCAAACACGTGGTCGCAAACAGCAGGCCCAGGACTCCGGCTACAGAAAACCTGGGTCCAAACTCGAAGTGCAGCAGAATCCTGTACGCCAGAAGCAGCGCGCAGGCAGTCAGCAGTGCCTGCATCAGGAAGGCGTCTGTCAGTTCGACGATCTGCTTTCGGCGCACCGTGTCCAGACCCGCGCGGCGGGCGATCGGCGCCACCGCGGCCTCCGCCATTGCATCGATAGGCGTCAAGACCAGGCTCTGACCTATCCCATACCAGGCGTGCACCACGCCATTGCGCCCCTTCAGGCCGAACCCGATCCGCGCATCTTCGGGGGTGACCGGGGGCTCGCCCAGCCGCATCCATCGCGCCACCTGCAGGCGGCGCACCGTGTCGATGACGCCGAAATTGCCCGCGTTCACGAGTCCGCAGACCACGACTCCCAGAAGGACCAGCAGAGTTGGAATTCGGCGCACCATTCCGTCTATTGTATGAATGCGTACCGCAGGCCGCCAAGCCCTCTCTTGGAAAAAACAAAAGTAGAATAGGTGTTGAAGACCTGAATCTGCCGATATATAATCACAACGGAAGCACCTCTTGCAAGTGGTGGAACAGAGAACATGGTCGGCCAAAGCGAATATAAACAGAAGGTCTGCACAGCGGAACAGGCGGTGAATTGGGTTCGTTCCGGAAATCGCGTCTGGATACACACCGGCTGCGCCACCCCCGAACCGCTGGTCGAAGCCTTGGCCGACCGCGCCGGCGAACTCCACGACGTCGAGATTCTCCACATGGTCGCCTGCGGTAGTGCGGCCTACTGCCAGCCGGAAATGGCGGGCCATTTCCACCTCAATAGCCTCTTCCTGAGCGGGTGCATCCGCGGCGCCGTAGCCGACGGGCGGGCGGACTACAGCCCCATTTCCCTCAGCGACATCGAAAACTTCCTCGAATCCGGCGAGATGCCCCTGGATGTGGCGCTGGTCCAGACCGCGCCCCCGGATGCGCATGGCTTCCTGAGCCTGGGAGTCAGCGTGGATTGCACCCTGACCGCCGCCCGCCAGGCTCGCGTGATCATCGCGGAAGTCAACGATCAGATGCCGCGCACCCTCGGCGACACCTATCTGCACGTGAGCCAAGTGGCCGCCATGGTCGAGACCTCCCGGCCGGTGATGGAACTCCGTCCCGAGCCCGCGACGGAAGTACAGGAGCGGGTCGCCCGCAACGTCGCCTCGCTGATCCCCGATGGCGCCACCCTGCAAATGGGAATCGGCGGCATTCCGAATGCCGTCCTGACCTGCCTGTCCAATCACCGCGACCTGGGCATCCATAGCGAGATGTGCTCGGACGGCGTGGTCCCGCTGATCGAATCCGGCGTGATCAACGGGTCGCGGAAGTCCCTGCATCCCGGCAAGGCAGTCACGGGATTCGTGCTGGGGTCGAAGCTGCTGTTCGACTTCCTCGACAGCAACCCCGCGTTCCTATTCATGCCGACCCGCTATGTCAACGACCCCTTCGTGATCGCGCAGAACAACGACATGATCTCCATCAACTCGGCGCTGCAGGTCGATGTGACAGGTCAGGTCTGCGCGGATTCCATCGGCACGCGGCCGTACAGCGGTTTCGGCGGCCAGCTCGATTTCATTCGCGGCGCGGGCCGTTCCCGTGGCGGCAAGCCGATCATCGCGCTGCCGTCGACCGCGAAAAATGGGACCGTCTCGCGCATCGTCCCGATGCTGGACCCCGGCGCGGGCGTGGTCACTACGCGCAGCGATGTGCACTACGTGGTCACCGAATATGGAGTCGCCTGTCTGCGCGGCAAAACGCTGCGACAACGGGCCGAGGCGCTGATTGGGATCGCGGAACCGAAGTTCCGCGACGAGCTATGGGATTTTGCCGAACGCACCCACCATTTGGAACGAAAGGGCGCGTTGGTGTGAGGTGTCGATCATGACGAACCAAAAGCCAGATCGCGGAATGGTGAAATTCGATTCCGAAGAATGCAAAGGGTGCGGCCTCTGTGTGGAGGCCTGTCCGCCGAAGGTGCTTCGGCTCAGCCCGCGGTTGAATCGCTACGGTTATCACACGGCCGAGTACATGCGCGCTGGATGCACCGGATGCGGCATCTGCTTCTTCGCCTGTCCGGAGCCGGGCGGAATCGCGGTATTGCGACGGCAGGCCGCCGCTTAAGGAGACGCCATGAATCCACAACTGACCAAAGGCAACGAAGCTATCGTCAAGGCGGCAGTGCTGGCCGGCGCACGCGCTTTTTACGGCTATCCCATCACACCCGCCAGCGAGATTGCCGAGGCCGCGGCGCTGTATTTCCCGCGAGCCGGCGGCGTGTTCGTCCAGGCCGAAAGCGAAGTGGCAGCCATCAATATGCTCTACGGCGGCGCTGCTGCCGGCATCCGCTCCATGACCGCGTCCAGCGGTCCGGGCATCAGCCTGATGCAGGAAGGCTTCAGCTATCTGGCGGGGGCGGAACTACCCTGCGTCATCGCCGACATCATGCGCGGCGGACCCGGACTCGGCAACATCGCGCCCGAGCAGGGCGACTATAACCAGATCGTGAAGGGCGGCGGCCACGGCAACTATCGGACCCTGGTGGTCGCGCCCGACTCCGTCCAGGAAATGGCCGACCTGACCACGCTGGCGTTCGACCTGGCCGAGCGTTATCGCAATCCGGCAGTCGTCCTGGCAGATGGATTTATCGGACAGATGATGGAGCCGGTGACCTTCGCCGCACCCCGTCCGATCGCGGCGTCGCCGGAGTGGGCCGTCACCGGCACCAAAGAGTCGCGCCACAACCTCGTGAGCTCGATCTTCCTCGAGCCCGACAAACTGGAGCAGCACGTGCGAAAGCTCGAAGCCAAATATCGGGAGGCCGAACGCTGCGAAGCGCGCGCCGAGTGCTGGCGGACCGACGACGCCGACCTGGTGCTGGTGGGATACGGCATCGTGGGCCGCATTCTGAAAGCTGTGGTCGAGGAAGCGCGCCACCACGGGATGCGGGTCGGACTGCTCCGGCCCATCACGCTGTATCCGTTCCCGACCGAACAGATCCGCCAGTTGAGCGTACGCGCGCGTGCCTTCGCCGTGGTGGAAATGAGCACCGGGCAGTTGCGCGACGACGTGCGCCTGGCGTTGGAAGGGCGCCGTCCGGTGGAGTTCTACAGCCGCGTGGGCGGCAACGCTCCGGCCGCCGAAGATGTCCTGGCGTTTGTGGAGGGCAAGTTCGCCGAACTGGTGGCGAAGGAAAACGAAGAGGTGCTCGTCCATGGGTAGCTTCACGCTCACACACGAAAGACCGGACTGTTTCTACGACCGGTTTGAGCGCAAGGCCGAACTGCAGCATCAGACGCATTACTGCCCCGGCTGCGGACACGGCATCGTTCACAAACTGCTGGCCGAGGCCATTGACGAATTGGGCGTGCAGGACCGGACAGTTCTCGTCAGCCCAGTGGGCTGTTCCGTTTTCGGCTACTACTACTTCGATGTGGGCAACGTGCAGGCCGCGCACGGACGCGCGCCCGCGGTGGCGACGGCGTTGAAGCGCAGCCTGCCCGGCCGCATCGTCCTTTCGTATCAGGGCGACGGCGACCTGGGCGCGATCGGCACGGCGGAAATCGTCCACGCCGCCAACCGCGGCGAGCCCATCACCGTAATCTTCGTGAACAACGGCATCTACGGCATGACGGGCGGACAGATGGCGCCCACCACTCCGCTCGGCAAGAAGAGCACCACCTCGCCGCTCGGCCGCGACCCGATGAACGAAGGCTATCCCCTGCACATCTGCGAATTGCTGGCCAGCCTGGAAGCTCCCGTATTCCTCGAGCGCGTGGCGCTGGGCAACAACAAGCAGATCATGAGCGCCGCCAAGGTGCTTCGAAAAGCGCTGGAGAACCAGGTGAAGGGGCTCGGCTTCTCGTTGGTCGAAGTGCTTTCGCCCTGCCCGACCATCTGGAAAATGGGCCCGGTGGAAGCGCAGCGCTTCATTCGCGAGGAAATGGCGGCCACCTTCGCCATAGGCAACTACCGCGATCGCACCGCCACCGCACCGCCGCGCCCGCTGCATGCCGCGCCGCCGCAATTGGAAGAACTGCCGGCGCTGCTCGACCTTGTGGACGACGGCGAGGCAATCCAGCCTGCTTCAGACGCCAACCCCGTCGATTACCGCATCAAAGTCGCGGGCTTCGGCGGGCAGGGCGTTCTAATGCTCGGCGAAGTGCTTGCCGAGGCCGGGCTGGACGGCGGATACCAGGTGTCCTGGCTCCCTTCGTACGGCCCCGAAATGCGCTCGGGTACCTCCAATTGTCATGTGCGCATTTCCAGCACTCCGATCGATTCGCCGCTGGTATCCAGGCCGAATGTGCTGCTGGCGCTGAATGAGCCTTCGCTGCACAAATTCCTGCCGACGGTCGAAACCGGCGGCATCGTCCTCTATAACGGCGAGACGGTGCCGGACGCCTGCTCGCGCAACGACGTCCGCATCGTGGCGCTGCCGTTCACCCACATCGCTGACGAGTTGGGCGTCACCAAGGCGGCCAACATCATCATCTTGGGCGCGCTGCTCGAAGCCACCGACCTGGTGGAGGACGAGCAGGCCACCCGCGCACTGCGCAAGCTGGTGAAAAGCCGGAAGTGGTTCGACATCGACGTGCTGGCAATGCAGCGCGGACGCGAGGAAATGCGCAAGGCCTGCGTCCCGGTCAGCGAAGACTATCTCTGGGGCGTATAACCCGCAAAGGGTGCGATGATGGACAGTTCATGCCAGCATCTCACCACGTGGAAGCCCATTTTGAAGCCTCCGAGACCGTCCGCGACGTAGTCATCGGGATGTCCGACGGCTTGACCGTGCCGTTCGCCCTGGCCGCCGGACTGTCGGGCACGGTATCGCAGACCTCCATCATCGTGATCGCAGGCTTGGCCGAAATCGCCGCCGGCTCGATCGCCATGGGGCTGGGCGGCTATCTGGCGGCACGCACGGATCGCGACCACTACAAATCCGAACGCGAGCGCGAACTGCGCGAAACCGTGGAACTCCCCGAGAAGGAGACGGAAGAAGTGGCTGATGTCTTCCGCGGCTACGGCATGAGCGAGGCGGAAATGGCGCCGGTGGTCAAAGCCATCTGCTCCGATCGAAAGCGCTGGGTAGACTTCATGATGAAATTCGAACTGGGCTTCGAGGAGCCCGATCCCAAGCGCGCCCGCAACAGCGCCGTCACCATCGCCCTATCGTACATTCTCGGCGGCATGGTGCCGCTCGCGCCCTACGTTTTCATCGGCAATCTCGAGCAGGCGCTATCCACTTCCGTGATCGTGACGCTCATCGCCCTGTTCATCTTCGGCTACGTGAAAGGCCGGATGACGGGCATATCGCCATTCCGTGGCGGATTGCAGACCGTGGTGATCGGCGGACTGGCATCCGCGGCGGCCTTCACGCTGGCCAAACTGATTCGCCCGGCATGATCTAAGAGCTGAAAAGGCACCTTCCCCCAAGCTCACTTGCGCGGTGCGCTAAAATCAAAACTACCGCATCATCCCAGCCCGAAAGCGGATTTTGCGACCGTTTCCCATGAATACACTTACCGGTAGCCGCGCCCAGGAATTTCGTGATCAACTCTCCCGTCGTGTTTTAGTGGCGGACGGAGCCATGGGCACGATGCTCTACTCCCGCGGTGTGTTCATCAACCGCTGCTTCGATGAGCTGAACCTTTCGCAGCCGGACCTCGTCCGCCAGATCCACCAGGAGTACGTCAAAGCCGGCGCCGAGATCCTCGAAACCAACACCTTCGGCGGCAGCCGCCCCCGCCTGGCCGCGTTCGGCATGGCGGAAAAACTCAAGGCCATCAACGCTGCCGGCGTCCGCCTCGCCCGCGAAGCCGCCAAAGACGGCGCCTACGTGGCCGGAGCCGTGGGACCCCTCGGCGTCCGCATCGAGCCCCTCGGACCCACCTCCTTCGCCGAAGCCCGTGCCGCCTTCCGCGAGCAAATGGAAGCCCTCGTCGAAGCCGGCGTCGACCTCCTGATCCTCGAAACCTTCGCCAATCTCGACGAACTCCGCGAAGCCGTCCTCGCCGCCCGCGAGGTTGCCGGCGACGACCTCACCGTCATCGCCCAGGTCACCATCGACGATTTCGGCCATCTCCCCGGCGGCACCGATCCCGAAACCTTCACCCGCCTCATGGACTCCTGGCCCGTCGACGTGATCGGCCTCAACTGCTCCGTCGGCCCCAAGACCACGCTCGAAACGCTCGAGCAGATGATGAGCTTCACCAACAAGCCCATCAGCGCCATGCCCAACGCCGGCCTGCCGATGCGCGTCGAGGGACGCAACATGTACCTCTGTTCGCCGGAATACATGGCGCAGTACGCCCGCCGCATGTTGTGGGCGGGTGTCAAAATTGTCGGCGGATGCTGCGGCACCACCCCCGACCACATCAAGCTCATTTGCTCGGAAACGCGCTCGCTCCAGCCGGCGCAGAAGACCCTCAGCGTCACCGTGGACGAGCCCGAGGCCCGGTCGCACGCGCTCCCGCCCGTGCCGGTGGCGGCCAAATCGAAACTTGGCGCCAAAATCGCCGAGGGAAAATTCGTCGCCTTCGTCGAAATCCTGCCGCCCCGCGGCGTCGACGCCTCCCGTGAAATCGATGGCGCCCGCAGTTGCGCCGCCGCCGGCATCGACTGCATCAATGTCCCCGACGGTCCCCGCGCCAGCGCCCGCATGAGCGCGCAGGTTACCTGCCAGCTCATCCAGCAGGAAGCCGGCATAGAAGCCGTCAACCATTTCTGCTGCCGCGACCGCAACATCCTGGGCATCCAGTCCGAATTGCTGGGTACCCATAAGGTAGGCGTTCGCAATCTCATCTGCATCACCGGCGATCCGCCCCGCATGGGCGCGTACCCCGACGCCACCGCGGTCTTCGACGTGGACGCCATCGGACTCGTCAACATCGTCCGCAATCTCAATCACGGCCTCGATATCGGCGGTAACCCCATGGGGTCGCAAACCGCGCTGCTGATCGGCGTCGGCGCCAATCCCGGCGCTCTGAACATGGACGAAGAGGTCCGCCGCTTCGAATGGAAAGTCGAGGCCGGAGCCGAGTACGTCGTCACCCAGCCGGTCTTCGATCTCGACCTGATGGAGAAATTCCTCCGCCGCATCGAGCACGTCAAGATCCCCGTCATCTGCGGCATCTGGCCGCTCACCAGCTACCGCAACGCTGAATTCATGGTCAACGAACTCCGCGTGCCCGTCCCTGAAGAGTTCATGGCCCGCATGCGCAGCGTGGACAGCGCCGAAAAGGCCCGCGATGAAGGTGTCGCCATCGCCCGCGAGATGACCGCCCGTGTACGCCGCATGGTGCAGGGCGTACAATTAAGCGCACCCTTCGGCCGCTACCAAATGGCCCTGGACGTGGCAGAAGCTATCGGACCGCGTTAACTACTCCGAATCCCATGGCAACCGACCTGGTCGAGATCAATCAAGAGCAGCCCCAGCCGGAAGTGCTGGAACGCGCCGCCGCCGCCGTACGACGCGGCAAAGTCGTCGCCATTCCTACCGACGCACTCTACACTCTCGTCGCCTCCCCGTTCAACCTGCGGGCTGTCACTCAGGTCTTCAAGGCCAAAGGCCGCGAACCCCACCGCTCGCTTCCCATCCTCGTCGCCGGGACCATGATGGCCGAGGAACTCGCCGGCGAGTTGAATAATCGTTTTACGATCCTGGCGCGCCGCTTCTGGCCCGGACCCCTCACCATCATCGTGCCCGCCTCGGCCAAGATCCCGCTCAAGGTCACTGGCAATACCGGCCGTATGGCCCTCCGCCACTCGCGGTCCAACGTCGCCAATCAGCTCATCACGATGCTGAACGAACCGCTCATTTCCACCAGCGCGAATATCTCCGGCAGCCCGACCTGCCGCAGCGGCATCGAAGTCTTCGGCATGATGGACGGCCGCGTCGATCTCGTTCTGGATGGCGGCATGTGCGTCGGGCCGGGCGCCACCACGGTCGACATTACCGAGCCCTACTGGAAGCTCATCAAGGCAGGAGCTATCGAGGAAAAAGAGATCGCCGAATGTCTCGCGGTGTGACGTGCGCTTTCTGCTGATCGCGCTCGGCGGCGGCGCCGGCTCCCTGCTGCGATACCTCGCCGGCACCGCCATCATGGTCCGCTACGGCAGAACGTTTCCTCTCGGCACCATGGTCATCAACGTGACTGGCTCGTTCCTCATCGGCCTCCTCATGACGCTCTTCACCCAGCGCCTCCAGCAGGAAAACCTCCGCCTCCTCCTCGTCGTCGGCTTCCTCGGCGGCTACACCACCTTCTCCAGTTTCGAATGGGAGACCTACTCCCTCATCCGCCAGGGCGGCTTCTGGCTCGGCCTCATTAACGTCGCCGGCAGCGTGCTCTTCGGCTACCTCGCTGTATACTTAGGCGCCCTCCTCGCCCGCCGCTAGCTCCAATTCGAGAGTCTTACTAAATCCTGGCGTAATCAGGTACCCATCGAAAATAGAGCACGGATTGACGTGTCACCAATGCCTGGCGAGCGAGTCCTCTTCTCAATTGTGACTGAGTCGGGATCAAAACTCTGCGAATGGCAGTTGTCATTCGTAACGCACCGGCGCACCCCGCTGACCTTGACTGCAAGCGGCTTCAACCCATGGGAGTAGTCGTTTCTACGGAAAGTTGGGGAGCCGATTATACTCACGATCGTCCCGGAAGTGCGCAAGGTACAGCGGGACTTTACGATCGGTGGCGTTCCAGCCCGCAATCAGGATCCAGGTGCCGAACCTTCCTTTGCCAGGCAGATGTCGACGGCGCTACTACCCAGACGTTGGGTATTGTTAACCTCACCCCTGACATTTTGAAACCTGCCGCCCACCCTCGTTAGATCCATCTGCTACCATGCCCTCGAATGGACGCTGTACAGATCTCGCATGTCACCCGAACCTTCGGCGAAGTCACCGCAGTGGACGACCTCTCCCTCACCGTCCCCGAAGGCTCGATCTACGGATTCATTGGCCCCAACGGCTCCGGCAAAACCACCACGATGCGCATGATCGTGAACATCTTCTATCCCGACTCCGGCGAGATTCGCCTCTTCGGCGATGGCCGCCCGGAGAACAGTTCCGACCTCATCGGCTACCTGCCTGAAGAGCGCGGCCTCTATCAGAAGATGACGGTCCAGGCCCTGCTCGAGTTCTACGGCGAACTTCGCTCCGGCCGCTCCGTCAAAACCGAGGTCGCCGCCTGGTTGCAGCGCCTCGACCTTTCCGCGCGCGCCGCCGACAAGCTCGAGACCCTCAGCAAGGGCATGAGCCAGAAGGTCCAGTTCATCGCCACCGTCATCCCCGAACCGAAACTGCTCGTACTTGACGAACCGTTCAGCGGACTGGATCCGGTCAGCGCCGAAGCCATTCGCGCCGCTATCCTCGAACTCCGCCGCCGCGGCGTCACCGTCATCCTCAGCACCCACGACATGAGCCTCGCCGAGACCATGTGCGACTACATCTTCATGATCTTCCGCGGTAAGAAAGTCCTCGACGGCACGCTCGAATCCATTCAGGAACGTTACGGCGACGACACCATCCGGGTCACCGCGCCGGGCGGTATCGGCAACATCGAGCATCTCCCCGGCGTCGAACAGGTCCGCGACCTCGGCCAGGTACACGAACTCCGCCTGGCCCGCGGCGTCGATCCGCAGGACGTCCTCCGCGCTCTTCTCGCCCAGGCTCGCGTCACCAGTTTTTCGCTGGCCAAGCCGTCCCTCCACGATATTTTCCTGCGCATTGCGCGGCCCGCCGCCCAGGAGGTGAAAAATGCGGCTGCATAAGGTCTTCACCATCGCCAAGCGTGACTACATCGCCACCGTGCGCACCAAGGCCTTCCTCTTCGGCCTCGTGGTCGCGCCCCTGATCTTCGGCGGCGGATCCATCGCCATGTCGCTCATGAAGACCAAGCCCGACGTGCGCGACCGCCACGTCGCCATCGTGGACCACAGCGGCGCCATCGCCGAGCCCCTGGTCGCCGCCGCCACGACGAAGAACGAGCGCGAACTCTACGACAAACGCACCCACCAGCAGATCGTTCCCCGCTACGTTTTCGAAGTTGTCCCGCCCGTCGCCGATTCCAAAGAGCAACTGCTCGCCCTCTCCAATCGCGTGCGCCACAAGGAACTCGTAGCCTTCCTGGAGGTCGGCAAGTTCGCGCTCCGCCCCACCAAACCCTCCGACGATAACGGACCTGCGTTGGGAGTCGCACCGAAGACCGACCCCGACACGCGTGTCTCCTACTACACCAATGCCAGCGGCATCGACGAAATGCGCGGTTGGCTGAGCGGCCCCATCAACGACGGCGTCCGTCTGGCCCGCCTGGCGCAACTCGGCATCGACATCAGGCAGAACAAGGAACTGCTCACCGCTGCTCCCATCGAAGGGCTCAGCCTGCTGGAGCGGGATCCCAAAACCGGCGCCGTACAGGAAGCGCGCAAGCGCAGCGAACTGGAGGGCTTCTTCGTGCCCTTCGCGGTGGCCATGATTCTCGCCATGATCGTGATGGTCGGCTCCGCGCCGATGCTGCAGAACGTCACCCAGGACAAGAGCCAGCGCATCGTCGAAACCCTGCTGGGCTCCGCGTCCCCGCTGGAACTCATGAGCGGCAAAGTGATGGGCTCCGTCGGGGTCTCGATCACCAGTTCGTTCCTCTATGTCGCCGGCGGTGTGCTGGCCGTGAACACGCTCGGAATCGCCGGCATGCTCCCGCTCACGTTGATCCCGTGGTTCTACGTGTACCTGCTAGCCGACGTGGTGATGCTCTGCGCCTTCGCCGCGGCTCTCGGCGCCTGCTGCAGCACGCCGCAGGATGCGCAGAACCTCGCGGTCCTGCTCCTCATGCCCTGCATGTTGCCGATGTTCATGCTGGTCAACGTGCTTCGCCAGCCGAACGGCCTCTTCGCCACGGCCATGTCGCTCGTTCCGCCGTTCACTCCGATTCTGATGCTGCTCCGCCAGGCCACCACCGCCGGCGTCCCGATCTGGCAGCCGTGGGTCGGGCTCGTCGGCGTAAGCATCTTCGCCTTTGCCACCGTTTGGGGCGCCAGCCGCATCTTCCGCGTCGCCATTCTGATGCAAGGCAAGCCGCCGCAACTCGCCCAACTCGTCCGCTGGGCCTGGTAAGGCTAGGTGTCCCCAAAGGCTAATCCCCGGCCCCCGACCCCTGGCCCCCGGCCCCCGCCGTCACTTGCCGCAATCGCCGCTCCAGATACCGCCGCTCGCTTTCATTACTCACGATCGCCAGCGCCAACTCATATGCCTTGGCAGCCTCGGCCAGCCGGCCCGCGCGACGCAGCAGGTCCGCCCTCGCCGACTGCAACAAGTGATAGTTTTTCAAGTCCTCGGCCAGCCGTTCGATCAAGACCAGCCCCGCCTCCGGACCCTCCACCATCGCCACCGCCACCGCCCGATTCAGCGACACGATCGGCGAAGGCTGCATTCGCTCCAGGAAGTCGTATAGCCCGCGGATCTGCGCCCAATCCGTGTCCTCCGGCCGGGCCGCCTGGCAATGTAGCGCGGCAATCGCCGCCTGCACCGCGAACGGACCCCCGCCTCCGCGCAGCGCCTCCTCCACCAGCGGCATCGCCTCCGCGATCTGCGCCCGATTCCACCGGCTGCGATCCTGCTCCTCCAGGATCACGATGTCGCCGTGTTCATCCAACCGCGCGTACCGCCGCGAATCGTGCAGCAGCATCAGCGCCAGCAGCCCCGTCGCCTCAGCCGGAGCATCCGGCGCCATCAGCCCGCGCACCAGCCGCCCCAACCGGATCGCCTCCGAGCTCAGATCCGTGCGCACTAGCGGACCGCTGCCCGTGGCCGCGTACCCCTCGTTGAAGATCAGATAGATCACCGCCAGCACGGCGTGCATCCGCTCCGGCATGTCGTTCGTGCCCGGCACCTTGTACGGGATACCGGCGTCGCGGATCTTCCGCTTCGCGCGCACCAGCCGCTGCGCCATGGTCGCCACCGGCACCAGGAACGCCCGCGCGATCTCCTCGGTCTGCAAACCGCCGAGCGTGTGCAGCGTCAGCGCGACCTGCGATTCCAGCGCCAGCGCCGGATGGCAGCATGTAAAGATCAGCCGCAGCAGATCGTCCGGAATCTCCGTGGGATCGAACTCCGGCTGCACCGCCGTCTGCTGGAATTCCGACGGCCCGTACATGTCTACTTTTTCATTGAAGCTCATCCGCCGCCGCATCACATCGATGGCTTTATGATGGGCCGTGCGGATAATCCACGCGCGCGGATTCTCCGGCACGCCGCCGTCGCGCCATTGATTCACACCCGCCGTAAATGCTTCCTGTGCAACCTCTTCGGCCATTTCGAAGTCGCCGACAAGGCGAATCAGCGCGGCCACGATCCGGCCCCAGTCTGAACGGTACAGCGCCTCGATTGTCCGATCGGCTTCCCTGCCCATTCATAGATGGTAAATAATTCTTAAGTGGGGTGTCGATTTCAGCGCCCCTCATTCGACTTACAAATGGAGGGAACGAAATGCGCTACATGATGCTGGTCTACCTGGAAGAGCGGGAGCTCGACCAAAACGAACGCCAGGCCTGCTACGACGAATCCGTCCGGCTCACCAAGGATTTGCATGCCCGCGGCCAGTTCATCGCCGCCTCGCCGCTGCACCCGGTCGCGACCGCCACCACGATCCGCATCCGCGACGGCAGAAAGCTGGTCACCGACGGTCCGTTCGCCGAAACCCGCGAACAACTCGGCGGCTATTTCCTGGTCGAGGCCAAAGATCTGGACGAAGCCCTCAGCATCGCCGCGCGCATCCCCGCCGCCAAGTTCGGATCCATCGAAGTCCGGCCCCTCGTCGAGTTGACAGGCATGCCCGAACCATCCGAGGATCAAATGATTACAACAACTGCAAGGAGCACTCATGGCAACTAAAACAAGTGGTGTGCGCGTGCTCGTGGGGACACGCAAAGGCGCTTTCATCCTCACCTCCGACGAGAAACGCCAGAAGTGGAATGTCAGCGGTCCGCACTTCACCGGCTGGGAACTCTACCACGTCAAGGGTTCTCCCGCCGACCCGAACCGTCTCTACGCATCGCAGTCCAGCGGCTGGTTCGGCCAGCAGATTCAGCGCTCCGACGATGGCGGCAAGACCTGGGCTCCCGTCGACAATAAGTTCGTCTACGCCGGCGTCCCCGGCACCCATCAGTGGTACGACGGCACGCCCCACCCGTGGGAATTCAAGCGCGTCTGGCACCTCGAGCCGTCCCTCACCGACCCCGACACTGTCTACGCCGGCATCGAGGACGCAGCCATCTTCCGCACCACCGACGGCGGCAAATCGTGGAACGAACTTCCCGGCCTCCGCGAACACGGTTCCGGACCCCGCTGGCAGCCCGGCGCCGGCGGCATGTGCCTCCACACCATCCTGCTCGATCCCAGCGATCCGCAGCGTATTTTCATCGCCATCTCCGCCGCCGGAGCCTTCCGCACCGATGACGGCGGCGCTACGTGGAAGCCCATCAACCGCGGTCTGGTATCCGAATACATTCCCGAAAACTCCGCCGAAGTCGGCCACTGCGTCCACCGCATCGCCCTGCATCGCTCGCGACCCAACACCCTTTTCATGCAGAAGCACTGGGACGTCATGCGCACCGACGACGCGGGCGACAACTGGCACGAGATCAGCGGCAACCTGCCCACCGATTTCGGCTTCGTCATCGACGTGCACGCGCATGAACCCGAAACCGTCTACGTCGTGCCCATCACCAGCGACCGCGAGCATTTCCCGCCCGAGGGCAAGCTGAGGGTCTATCGCAGCCGCACCGGCGGCAACGATTGGGAACCGCTGACCAAGGGCCTGCCGCAGAGCGACTGCTACGTCGACGTGCTCCGCGACGCCATGGCTGTCGATTCCTGCGAATCGTGCGGCGTTTACTTTGGAACCACCGGCGGCCAGGTCTACGCTTCGGCCGATTCCGGAGACACCTGGGCCCCCATCGTCCGCGATCTCCCGGCGGTGCTATCCGTCGAGGTCCAGACGCTGTCATGATTAAGGTCGTACTTCCGGCGCAGTTGCGAATCCTGGCGAGTGCGCCCGGCGATGTCGAACTCGACCTCGCCCCGCCCGTAACGCAGCGGGCCATTCTCGACGCGCTGGAAGCCCGCTACCCCGCCCTGTGCGGCACCCTGCGCGATCACGTTACACAGGAACGCCGAGCTTTCGTGAGATTCTTCGCCTGCGAGCAGGATCTCTCGCACGAGTCCCCCGACGCCCCTCTGCCCGACGCGGTGGCAAACGGCGTCGAACCATTTCTCATCATCGGCGCCATCGCCGGTGGCTAGGAGAGCCCATGAAAATCAACACGTATCTTACCTTCGATGGAAACGGCCAGCAGGCCATGGAATTCTACAAACAGTGTCTCGGCGCCGACATGTTCGTGATGAAGTTCGGCGACTCGCCGGCAGCGAATACCCCGCACTGTCCCGAGAGCGCGAAAGACCGCCTGATGCACGCCGCACTTAGTAAAGATGGTGGCAAGCCTTTCCTCATGGCTTCCGATTGCATGCCGGGCATGCCGTTCCAGCAGGGCAACAACTTCTCCGTGATGCTTGACTGCCAGACCACCGACGAAATCAACTCGCTCTTCGCGAACTTCAGCGACGGCGCCACCATCATGATGCCGCTGCAACAGACCTTCTGGTCGCCTCGCTACGGCATGCTCAAGGACAAATTCGGCATCCACTGGATGTTCAACCTGGAACAACAACAACCGCAGGGCTAACTCTTCAATTCCCCAGCGCCTGGTACACGGCCGTCATGAACTTCGGCTGGATATCCGTGGCGTTGGGCATCAACTGAATCATCAGGACCGTCACCAGGTGGCTCTGCGGATCCACCTGGTATGTCGTCCCGTAAGCCCCGCCCCAGCCAAACGCGCCGACCCCGGCCATCCCGCTTGCGCCGTAACGATCCACAGTTTCAAATCCCAGCCCGAACCCCAGCCCCGTCGTCGAGTGCAGCGTCCCCGACTGGTTTGTCGTCATCAACGCCACCGTCCTCGGACTCAGAATGCGCACGCCGTCGAGCGCGCCGCCATTGCGGATCAACTCCAGGAAGCGTGCGTAGTCGTGCGCCGTCGAGGTGAGTCCCGCCCCGCCCGCGAAGCTCTTGCGCGGACCTTCCACGTAATGGCCCTGTCCTTCCGACCCCTCGGGCGCGCGTTCGATCGTTCCCTCGCGTCCGCTGCCGTACACCGCGGCCAGCCGGTCGCGCTCCGCCGGCGGAATGTAGAACCTCGTGTCCTTCAGCCCGAGCGGTCCGGTGATGCGTGCGCGCACGAACTCATCCAGCGGCATGCCCGACGCCTTCTCCACGACACAGCCCAGGATATCCGTGTTGTAGCCATACACGAACGCCTCTCCCGGTTGCGCCACGAACGGCAGCGTGCCCAGCCGCTCCATCGTCACGCAGATCGGCTCGTCTTTATCGGCGGTGTACCAGCCGTTGCCCGCCGCCGGACCGAGTCCCTTGGCGGCGTAAGCATCCCGCACCAGAAGATCGGTCCCGTATGAGATCCCCGCCGTGTGCGTCAGCAAATCCTTGATCGTGATCGCGCGGCGCGCCGGCACGGTCTTCATGCCGGAGTCGTCGCGAACCGCGACCGTGGTCTTCGTGAAGGTCGGGATGAAATGGCCGACCGGCTCGTCGAGCCCGATCTTGCCTTCCTCGTACAGCGCCAGGACTGCCGTGCTGGTGAACGCCTTGGTCTGCGATGCGATCCTGAAGATCGTGTCCGCCTTCATCTTGCGATTGGCTTCGACGTCGCTGAAACCGAATGCATGCTCATAGACCGGCTTGCCGTCTTTGAGCACCAGCGCCACCGCTCCCGCGACCTTCTTCTGGTCCGTATACCCCTGCAGCAGGTGGTCGATCCGAGCCAGCCGCTCCGGCTGCGCGCACAACAACGTAGTGAGGGTGAAAAGGGCAAATATCGCGCGTTTCATAAGCGCGATACTATCACGCCCCAATCTTATCTGTGTTTATCTGTGTGTATCTGTGGCCGAACTAATTCCTCCGGCGACAGAATCCGCGCGCTCATCCACCCCGCGTCGATAAACTTTCGCGACGAAGGCGTGATCACCACCTTATAACTCGTCTCGTCCAGCGGCGGCTGCGGATCGATTCCGCTCTGCGGGTACACCAGCGCCAGGTACTTCAGGATCGCGTAAATGTCCCCGTCCTCGGGCTGCCGGAAATCGAACCCGTTCGAACGGAAGTAGATCGACGCGCCCTCCGTGCTCAACCGCCACACCAGAAACGCGCAGCACTCCAGAGCGTACTCGAACCACGCGTCCTGATCGTGCGTCACGTCGCGATCCAGGAATAACTCCACCGTCTGTTCCTGCTCGCGCGCGAACTCCCGCACCTGCAGGCTGCCCACGTGCGCCGACGCCTTCCAGTCCACATGCCGCGAACTCTCGAAAGCCTCGTATGGACGAATGCGGTAGAAGTCGCGACCCAGTCCCCGATAGTGCGTCTCGATCTCGCCCGAGATGCCCATCAGCAGATCCTCGAAGCCCGGCTGCGGGTCGATCGACGGGTACACGATCATGTCGCGCAGCAGCGTGACGCGCGCCGATTTCTCCAGAAACCCGAATGGGAACGCCGTGGAAAATGCGAAGCTGTTCTGCCGGTATGCGCCCCGCGCAGGAAACCGCACCTCGACCGTCTCCTCCAGGTACGCGCCCCCGGCGATCAGCGGAAAGTACACGTCCGACTGCAGCGTAGGACTGGCCGGATCGCGTATCCCTTCCACCCGAATCGAGAAGGACGGCATTAGCCACTTCTGGTTGTGAACGAAAAGTTTGCCGGGCACGGGACGCCGCGCCGATACGTGCTCCGGCACCTGAAAATCCAACTCCAGTGCGGCCAGGCAGAGGCGGCTGACGAAGCCCGACACCAGCAGTGTCGAGAGCATCGCGGCCACAATCAGGAACAACAGATTGTTGGCCGAAACCACCGCCCCCACCCCGACCACCACAATGGCCAGCGTGAACAGCGCACCGCCGCGCGTGATCTTATACCGGATTCTCCGGGCGATTAGGCTGCGAAGCTGTTCCCACTTTCCTCGCACGGTACGTGATGTTACTCGACTACTTTGCCTTCGGAATCGAAGACCGTGACCTTGCCGTATTTCTCCATCACCGGTTTGATCTTGGTCACGTCTCCCACCGCCACGATCTGGATGTTATCCAGCGAGAGATACTTCTGTGCGACGCGTTGGATGTCCTCGGGAGTGACCGCGGCGATCTTGGCCGGGTAGGTATCCCAGTAGTCCGCGGGCAAGCCGTAAGCCTTGCGCGTGATCGACAGATTCAGCAGCGAAGCCGGACTCTCCATCGACAGCGCGAAGCTGGCGACCACGGTCCGTTTCTTCTCTTCCAATTCGGCGGCCGGGACCTTCTCCTCGCGAATGCGTTTGAATTCGTTGAAGAACTCGCGCATCGAGCCCTCGGTCACATCGGTGCGGACCTCGGCATTCGCGCGCCAGGGACCCGGGAACGTCGCCGCGCTGAAGCTGCTGTATGCGCCGTACGTGTAGCCCTTGTCTTCGCGCAGATTGTTGAACAGGCGGGCCGTGCTGCCCGCGCCCAGCACCTGATTCATCACCACGAACGCCGGATAGTCGGGACTAGTGCGGTTGATGGCGATGTTGCCCATCAGCAGATTGGTCTGCACCGAGCCGGGACGATTCACCAGCAGCACGCGGGCTGCCGTAGCGGGTGCCGGATCGGCCGGCAGTTTGGGAGTCCACTCGCTCTTCTTCCAGCCGCCCAGCGCGGCCTTCAGTTTGGGCAGGATCTCGGCTGCGGTCACGTCGCCCGAAATGCCCAGAATCGTATTCTGCGGTACGAAGCGCTCGGCCCAGAATTTCTTCATGGCTTCCGGAGTAATGGCTTCCAGGCTGGCCGGTGTGGCGGAGATGATCGCGGCGGGGAACTCGCCGTACACTGCCTTATTGAAGCGTTCCGTAGCCAGGAACGACGGGTTGGTCCGCTGCTGGCGCAGGTTGATCAACTGACGCTGCTTCAGCTTGGTCCACTCATCGGCCGGAAACGACGGATGCAGCAGGACGTCGGTCCCGAGCGCGAACCAATCGACGAAATTGTCGGTCAGGCCGGACATGAAGAAGTCGGCATACTGCGAATCCGTGGACGCGCCGGCGCTGATGGAAGCGGCCATGCGATCCACCTCTTCGGCGATTTGTTTGCTGTTGCGCGTGATCGTTCCCTCGCGCATCATCTGCGCGGTGACGGCGGCCAGGCCGGTCATCCCCTGCGGATCGAACAAGCCGCCGGCGCCGCGAATCTGCATGGTCATCGAGATCTGCGGCAGCCTGTGATTTTCCAGAATCAGGATGGTCAGACCGTTGTCCAGGTGCGACTCCACGGCGTTCGGAAACTTGACCTTCAGTACATCCTTCGAAACCGGAGCCTTGTTCTTGAAGGCCTCCTTCACTGCCTTGGAAGCAGGGGCCTGCGGCGTTTGCGGGGTCTGCGCCCACGCAGCCATGAAAGCAACCGGGATGAGACAAATCAAACTTTTTCGCATGTTCGTACTCCTTACTGCGCCTTCTTCGGAAGGGTGACGATCACCGTCCGGTTGTTTTCGGTCAGATACTTCTTGGCGACTCGCATCACGTCGTCCTTCGTCACCGCGATGGTCTTCTTATAGGTCTCGTTGACCAGGTTGGCGTCGCCGAAATTCACCGCTGTATCCGCCAGTTCGATGGCGCGGTTCAGCGTGCTTTGCGCTCCCGCCACTTCGCTGCGCCGCGCGATCATGTGGACCTTCTCCAGTTCCGCGTCCGTCACCGGCTCGGTCTGGATTTTCGCGATCTCGGCATAGATCGCCTTCTCGACGGCCGCGACGTCCTTGCCCGGCCGCACCATGGCGCCGAACTGCGCCAGGCCCGGTCCACGCTGGCTGCCCGCGCCGGCAAACGCGTTCTGCGCCAGTTCCTGCTCCTTCACCAGGTGCTGATACATCCGCGACGATTGGCCGGCCGACAAAATCTGGCACATCACGCGGAGGGCGTAATAGTCGGGCGTATTGCCCGACGGGATCTTGTAGACGATGTCCAGCCGCGGCAGTTGCGCGAACTGATCTTCCAGCGTCTTGCGGCGCTCGGCCTTTTGCGCCGGCTCGGCCATATCCGGCTGCGGCGCCGCCGGCTGCGCCGGAATGTCGCCGAAATACTTGTTTAACTTCGCCTGCACCTCATCGCTCTTGAAATCGCCCACGATCGCGATCACCGCGTTGTTTGGCGCATAGTAGCGTTTGAAGAACTCCTGCACGTCCTGCAGGCTGGCGGCGTTCAAATCTTCCATCGACCCAATCACCGAGTGGCGATACCCGAAGTTGTCGTATGCCGTGGCATTCACCGCTTCAAACGTCTTCCCGTACGGCTGGTTATCCACCCGCAGCCGCCGCTCTTCCTGAACCGCGTTGCGCTGATTGTCCAGCGTCGCCTGTGTGACGGCGAGCGAACGCATCCGGTCGGCTTCGAGGAACAGCCCCAGATCCATCTGGTTGGCCGGCAGCGTCTCGAAATACAACGTGCGGTCTTCGTCCGTAGTGCCGTTCAGCGACCCGCCATTCGTCGAAATGAGCGTGGAATGCTCCATCTTCGCCACGTTTTCCGACCCCTGGAACATCATATGTTCGAACAGGTGGGCGAACCCGGTGCGTCCTTCTTTCTCATTCCGCGACCCCACGTTGTAGGACACCGCGATCGAATAGGTGGGCGCCGAATGATCTTCCGACAGAATCACCGTCAGCCCGTTCTTTAGCTTGAATTGCTTGAAAGGAATGACAACTTCCTTGGTTGCGGCCAGAGCTGCGAACGCCAGCGCCAGAACCGCCGAAAAAGCCAGAAATTTCTTCATTTTTACCTCAAACCTGCCCTATGATAACGCGACGCGCTACTCTTTTTTGGACGTGCGCGGGCCCCGTTCCGTTTGCCCGAAATTGAACATCCCGGTTCCACCCCCGAACACGTAACCCGCCGCAAGCGCAGCGAGCGGCCACTAAACCCCGGCCTCTGGCCCCCTGCCCCCGGCCCCCCGCGTGCTGTACCCGCCCCATGGACACACTCCGCCAGGATCTTGTCTACGCCATCCGCGTACTCATCCGCAAACCCGGATTCACCGCGATCGCGGTCTTCACCCTGGCGCTCGGCATCGCCGCCAATACGTCCATCTTCAGCCTGGTCAACGGCGTTCTGCTCCGCCCCCTGCCCTATCCCCACCCCGACCGCCTGGTCAATCTCTGGACCTCCGATGCCGAATCGCACGGCGCGCACGATATCTTCTCTCCCGGCAACTTCCTCGACCTGCAGGCGCGTACCCAATCCCTCGAAGCCGTCGGGGCGTACACCGAAGCAAGCTTCACCCTCAGCGGCGCCGGCCAGCCCGAGTACTTCCCCGGCATCCAGATGACCGCCTCGACCAGCCGTGTCCTGGGGATCTCCCCTCAACTCGGCCGGTGGTTCACCCCGGAAGAGGACGACGGCAATCAGGCCGTCATGGTGATCTCCAACTCCCTCTGGCGCTCCCGTTTCGGCGCCGACCCGAAAATTCTCGGCCGCACCTTCGAACTCAACGGCCGCGTCTACACCGTCGTCGGCGTGCTGCCCCCCTCTGTCGGGTACCCGTCCCTGCTGACCCAGATTTATGCCCCGCTGAATTTCACGCCCGATGATCGCGCCAGCCACGGCAGCATCTATCTGAACGCGATCGCGCGCATCAAACCCGGCGTCTCGCTCTCCGCCGTCCGCGCCGAGTTGCGCACCCTGGCCGCCGGCCTCGCGAGCGCCTATCCCGATGCCGACGCGGGCCTCGTCATCGGCGCCGATTCCCTGCAGCAGAGCCTGGTCGGCAACGTGCGCGACATGCTCATCGTCCTCTGGGCCGCCGTCGCCTTCATGCTCGCCGTCGGATGTGCCAACGTCGCCAACCTCATGCTCACCCACGCCGCCGGACGCCAGCGCGAATTCGCCGTCCGCCGGTCGCTTGGAGCCACCGATCTGCGCCTCGTCCGCCAACTCCTCACCGAGAGCCTGGTGCTGGCCCTGACCGGCGGGGTCCTCGGGCTGGCCGTGGCCTGGATCGCGCTTCCCGCCATGGCGTCCCAGTTGCCGGCCGGCTTCCCGCAAGTCCGCGAACTGGGCATGGATAGCCAGGTTCTGTGGTTCACGTTTGCCATTTCCCTGCTGACTGGAGTCTTGTTCGGTCTGGCCCCCGCCGCCGGCGCGGCGCGCCGCTCGCTCGCCGAAGCCATTCGCGAAGGCGGCGATCGCGGAGGAAGCGGTATGGCCCACAAGCGCGCCGGCCGTGCCCTGGTGATCGCCGAGATCGCCGCCGTGCTGGTCCTCATGGTCGGCGCCGGACTCGTGCTCCGCAGCCTCGTCCGATTGAGCAGCGTCAATCCCGGCTTCCAGCCTCGCGGAGTCGTGGCCTGGCAGATGTTCCTGCCGCCTTCCCGGTATCCCAATGCCGCGGCACAGCGGACCTTTTATCGCAGCGTCCTCGAACAGGTCCGCAGTCTGCCCGGCGTGCAGAGCGCCAGTTTCGCCCAACCCCTCCCGTTCGGCCCCGTGGATCTGGTGAATGACGGCGGCTTTGCCATTGCCGGGCGCCCCATCCCCAAGCCCGATCAGCGGCCCCAATCGCTGATTGCCCGCGCCGCCCCCGAATACTTCGCTACGATGCAGATCCCGCTGCTGCGCGGCCGCGTATTCGCCGCACAGGACGGCGTCAACTCTCCGCCCGAGGTCATGATCTCCGACACCCTGGCGCGCCGCTACTTCGCCGGGCAGGACGCCGTCGGACAGCACCTGCTCCTGGGCCGCCAGAATCTCTCCTGCGAAATCGTCGGCGTGGTCGGCGACGTCAAACACAACAATCTGCGCAGCGCCATCCGGCCCGAACTATACCTGCCCTTTATGCGGCTGACGCCCGCAGGCGCCGGTTTGGTAGTCCGCACTGCCGGCGATCCTGGAGCGCTGCTGCCGTCTCTGCAGCGCCGTGTCTGGTCGTTGGACGGCAACATCGCCGCCAACCTGGCCGGGCCCGTGGATCGTTTCCTGTATGCCTCGCTCGCTCCGGCGCGCGTCGCCACCGTGCTGATGACCAGCTTCGCCGGGATCACCCTCATCCTGGGACTCGTCGGAGTGTACGGCGTCCTGTCCTACGTGGTGCGGCAGCGGACCCGCGAAATCGGCATTCGGCTCGCGCTCGGCGCGCCCCCCTCCGGCGTGCTCCGCATGGTCCTTGGCGAGGCGCTCGGAATGTCGATCGCTGGTGTCGTGGTAGGCACCGCCCTCGCGCTCCCCCTCACGCACGATCTGAATTCGCTGCTGTTCGGCGTTACCGGCGCCGACCCGCTAACCTTTATAGCCGCCGCCGTGACGGTCCCCTGCGCCGCGCTCCTGGCCGCCTACCAGCCGGCCCGCCGTGCCACCCGCATCGACCCGGCGCTGTCGCTGCGATCCGAGTAACGGAGCCGCTACACTCGAAGTAATGCTGAACGGGGGCTATGCCTACACCACGATCATCGGCAGCAAGCACCCCGGCGAAACCCTGCTCTCCCACCTGGCGAGCCTTTACCCGCACTCATCCCGACAAGCCTGGCAAGAAAACCTGAACAACGGCGAAGTCACTCTCAACGGCGTTACCGCCACAGGAAGCGAATCGATTGCTTCAGGCCAGATTCTTGTCTGGAACCGTCCACCTTGGATCGAACCAGACGCCCCTCGGCACTTCCAAGTCCTGTTCGAAGACGCGCATCTGTTGGCCGTCAACAAACCCAGTGGACTGCCCACCCTGCCCGGCGGCGGCTTCATGGATAACACGCTCTTGCGCCTGGTGCAAAAGCAAACCCCCGACGCAAATCCTGTCCACCGGCTGGGCCGAGCCACAACCGGCATCGTCCTCTTCGCGAAGACAGCGCAGGCAGCCTCTCACCTCGTCGCAAATTGGAACACACCCAGAATTCGAAAAATCTACCGGGCGCTGGCACAAAACGTTGCAGAGCGGGACGCCTACGAAATCGTCACGCCCATCGGCCTCGTGCCGCACCCGCTCATCGGTTCCGTGTGGGCCGCCAACCCGAGCGGCAAACCGTCGAAGTCGTTGGCGAAGGTGATCTCACGCGGTGCCGCCACCACGACATTTGAGGTATGCCTGAAGTCGGGCCGCCCTCATCAAATCAGAATCCATCTGGCGTCGATTGGACATCCGCTCGTAGGCGATCCTCTGTACGGCGCAACCGGCCAGCCGCTTGAAAATCTGCCCGGTCTGCCCGGCGATGGAGGCTATTTCCTGCACGCCCAATTTCTGAAATTCCAGCACCCCGTCACGGGAGAACAAATCCAACTTGAGGCAGCTTTGCCGTTCGGCTTCGCATTGCAGTAGGTCAAAAGCGCTAATTGAGATGCGCTGGAGTTCACCGCCGCCTTGCGCCGAAACCGAGCGTCATCATTCGACCATGCTTCCCCCGCCCGTTTGAACTGCTGTCGCAACCGTTATCATCAATGCTGGTATTTCAAATTTGGTGCGTGAGAGGACAGCGGATGCCTGTTTCTGCAAATCGAGTTTGGCGACAATTGCCCGATGAGACGCGGGCCGCTGCCTGCAGAATACTTTGGGCGGAGTCAAAAGGAACTGAGAAACAGCTCCTCTTCGCCACTCTCGCAAAAGCGAAAAACCTGCGCGAGATTTTTGTCCGTAAAAGCCCAGTTGAGCGCCTGGTCAACTGGACGGCGACAACCCTCTCGCTTCCTGACCAGATCGTG
>Ga0105240_10000787_pt1 | contig 57466 bp, 49 predicted proteins | sample KBSC54metaG_FD_80426 | JGI IMG/M metagenome (GOLD analysis project Ga0105240, IMG submission 80426) | Corn rhizosphere microbial communities from Kellogg Biological Station, Michigan, USA - KBS C5-4 metaG | ecosystem: Host-associated > Plants > Roots > Rhizosphere > Soil | place: Michigan, USA... | reverse complement strand
CTGGTGCTGAACGGTTGGGAAATGGGCGGCGGTTCGGTTCGTATCCACCGCGCCGACGTGCAGAGCAAGGTGTTCCGCGCGCTCAAGATCAACGACGAAGAAGCACGCCTGAAGTTCGGCTTCCTGCTGGACGCGCTGCAATACGGCGCGCCTCCGCACGGCGGCATCGCCTTCGGCCTGGATCGCCTGGTCACCATGATGGCCGGCGCCGAGTCGATCCGCGACGTCATCGCTTTCCCGAAGACCCAGCGCGCGCAAGATCTGCTGACGCAAGCGCCGTCGGCGGTCGACGAGAAGCAACTGCGCGAACTGCATATCCGTCTGCGCAACGCGGAGCCGGCAATCAAGGCGTAAGCGTAGCAAGCAATAAGGTCCTGCCGTCCGCCCCGGATCCGCGCGGACGGACAAGGCGAAACAAGGCGCGTGCAGCAATGCATTGCGCCTTTTTTCATGGGCGCCTGGTTTCGCGTCGGCCATTGCTGCGGCGAGGATTAGGTATAAATCTTTTCCGCATGCATGCGCTGCAAGCATGGCGACATGCGCAGATATCATTTCCGGCTTGCTTCTTGCTCGTCCTATCATCGGACGCACATCCATCAAGGGGAGAGACCATGCAAGCCAACACCGCCTACGCCGCGCCGCCGGTCGTCGTCAGCAACGACCAGCGCCGCCGCGCCATCATCGCCACCGTCATCGGTAACGGCCTTGAGTGGTTCGATTTCACCGTCTACAGTTTTTTCGCCGTCATCATCGCCAAATTGTTTTTCCCCACCGGTAACGAACTGACCTCGTTGCTGCTGGCGGTGGCTACCTTCGGCGTCGGCTTCTTCATGCGTCCGGTCGGCGGCATTTTGCTCGGCATCTACGCCGACCGCGTCGGCCGCAAGGCGGCGCTGTCGCTGACCATCCTGTTGATGGCCGCCGGCACCACGCTGATCGGCATCGCACCGACCTATGAACAGATCGGCCTGTTCGCGCCGCTGATCATCGTGGTGGCGCGCCTGCTCCAAGGCTTCTCGGCCGGCGGTGAAATGGGCAGCGCGACCGCTTTTCTGACCGAATATGCGCCGGTCAAGGAGCGCGCTTTCTATTCCAGCTGGATCCAGGCCAGCATCGGCGTGGCCGTGTTGCTGGGCGCCGCGGTCGGCACCTTCGTCACCGGCAGCCTCAGTCCTGAAGCGCTGGCGAGCTGGGGCTGGCGCCTGCCGTTCCTGCTGGGCATCATCATCGGTCCGGTCGGCTATTACATCCGCCATCACCTTGATGAAACACCTGCCTTCCTCGAGGCCAAGGACAAGACCGATTCGCCGCTCAAGGAAATCATTCGCAACTATCCGCGTGAAACCACCGCGAGTTTTTCGATGGTGATCCTGTGGACGGTCTGTACTTACGTACTGCTGTTCTACATGCCGACGTATTCGATCAAGGTGCTCAAGCTGCCGCAATCGACCGGCTTCATCGCCGGCATGGTGGGTGGTCTGTGCATCATGGTGTTCGCACCGGTGGTTGGCCGCATCGCCGATCGCTATGGTCGCCGCGGCTTGCTGTCGGGCGCCGCGCTGCTGATCCTGCTGCTGGCGTATCCGATGTTCGCCTACATCAACCATGCACCGGGCCTCGGCTCGCTGCTGGTGTTCCAGCTGGTGTTCGGCATCCTGATCGCCACTTACACCGGTCCGATCCTGGCGGCGTTCTCCGAACTGTTCCCGGCCAAGGTGCTGTCGACCGGCCTGTCGGTGGCCTACAACCTGGCGGTGACGATTTTCGGCGGCTTCGCTTCGTTCATCATCACCGGCCTGATCGCCGCCACCGGCAGCACCATGGCACCGGCGTTCTACGTGATGATCGCCGCCGCCATCAGCCTGGTGGGCACGCGTTTCGTACGTGAACCTGCGTATCTGCGACGCGCCTAGTCCCAGTTTCAGCTTTCCATTTTTCAGATTTGATTTTTCCATGACCAAGATTCTCCTGCAGGGCGGCAACGTCCTCGACCCGGCGCACGGCAGCCTGCTGCTTCGCCACGATGTCCTGATTGAAGACGACCGCATCATCGACGTCTCTTCGACGCCGATCGATGCGCCGAATGCCTCCGATATGCAACGCATCGACGTGACCGGCAAGACTGTCATGCCCGGCCTGATCGATTGTCACGTGCACGTGCTGGCCTCGCTGGCGAACCTGGGTGCGAACGCCTTGCAACCCGGTTCGCTGACGTCGATCCGCGCGTTGCCGATCGTCGAGGCCATGCTCAACCGCGGCTTTACCACCGTGCGCGACGCCGGTGGCGCCGACTGGGGACTGGCGCAGGCCATCGCCATCGGGCTGGTGCCGGGGCCGCGGATTTTTCCGTCCGGCAAGGCTTTGTCGCAGACCGGTGGGCATGGCGATTTCCGCCCGCGTTCGGATGTGCTGGAGCCATGCTCCTGCGCCTTCCGCGCCGGCGCGATTGCGCGCGTGGCCGACGGTGTCGACGCGGTGCGGCTGGCTGCGCGTGAAGAGATCCAGAAGGGCGCGACGCAGATCAAGATCATGGCCTCCGGCGGCGTCGCTTCGCCGACCGATCCGATCGGCAATACGCAATACAGCGAAGACGAAATCCGCGCCATCGTGGCCGAAGCCGAAGCGGCGCAGACTTACGTCATGGCGCATGCCTACACCGGCCGGGCGATTTCGCGCGCGGTGCGTTGCGGTGTGCGCACCATCGAGCACGGCAATCTGGTGGATGCCGACGCTGCGCGCGTGATGCGCGAGCATGGCGCGTTCGTGGTGCCGACGCTGGTGACCTATGACGCGCTGGCGCGCGACGGTGCGCGCCTCGGTTTGCCGGCTGATTCGGTGGCCAAGATTGAGTCGGTGCGCCAGGCCGGCCGCGACTCACTCAAGATTTACGCCGAGCATGGCGTGCAGATGGGTTTCGGCTCCGACCTGCTGGGCGAGATGCACCAGGACCAGTCGCAGGAGTTCGTCATCCGCGCCGAGATCCTCGGCAACCTGGAAGCGATCCGTTCGGCCACCTCGATTGCCGCAGCCATCCTGCAACGCGACGGTGAACTGGGCACCGTGCGCGCCGGCGCGCGCGCCGACCTGATCGTGGTCGATGGCAATCCGCTGGACGACATCCAGTTGCTGGCCGGGCAGGGCGAGCACCTGTCGCTGGTGATGCAGGGTGGTTTCGTGCATCGCAATACTTGCAGCACGCGCTGAATCCGGGCGGGCATGTTTTTCGCTCTATGATGGAGCTCTGAGTTGTTCAACATGGGCTGCCATCATGCGTATTTCTCCACTTCCTCCTCTGCCGTCGCTGATTGCGTTTGAAGCTGCCATGCGGCACAGCAGCTTCACGCGCGCCGCGGCGGAACTCCATCTGACGCAAAGCGCCATCAGCCGCCAGATTGCGCAGTTGGAGCGTTTCCTCGGCAAGAAGCTGTTCATCCGCGAACCGCGCGCGCTGCGCCTGACCGTCAGCGGGCAGCGCTATGCCGAAGAGGTGCAGCGCCTGCTGGTCGGCTGCGCCGAAGTCACCGAAGACATCATGAAGCGCAAGGGGCACAGCGAATTGACGGTGGCCTGTTCGTCTGGCGTCGCGGTGCTGTGGCTGACGCCCCGGCTGGCGCGGTTCCGTGCGCTGCAGCCGGAATGCCATCTGCGCCTGATCGTCAACGACAGCCTCGCCGCCTTGTCGGAAACCGATTTCGACATGGGCATCTACTTCTTGCGCGACGGTCCGCCGTCCGGGCTGGCGGCGCGCCGGCTATATGACGAAGAAGTGTTCCCGGTGTGTTCGCCGGCCTATCTTGCCGGCCGCACGCTGGCGCCGCACGACTTGCTGCAGGAGACCCTGCTGATGCAGGAAGACGGCCAGCGCCAGTGGATGTCGTGGCAGAACTGGATGGCGCAGAACGATCTCGGCGACGCCCGCATCGAACACCAGATCCTGTCCAATCAATATCCGATCCTGCTGCAACTGGCGATGGAAGGCCACGGCATCGTGCTGGCCTGGCGCCACATGATCGACGCCTGCATGCACGCCGGCTTGCTGGTGCGCGCCTGCGAAGCCAGCGCCAGCCTCGGCGGAGGCTACTATGCGGTGTGGCCGCGCGACCGCATCGAGCACGCGGCGGCGCGCAGCTTTCGCAACTGGCTGGTCGAGGAGAGTGCCGTCGCCGTGACCGGCTGATCGCGCGGTGGGCGATACAGATACGATGCGGCTACAATGGGCGTTGGCAACTTGTCACATGCTCAAGAAAAATGAATCGCCCCTATAAAATCCCCGAGTCCGTCCTGGTCGTCATCTACACCGCAGCGCTGGACGTGCTGCTGATCGAACGCACCGACAAGGCCGGCTACTGGCAATCGGTCACCGGCTCCAAGGACACGCCTGACGAACCCCTGGTGCTGACCGCACAACGCGAGGTCGAGGAGGAAACCGGGATTGTGATTAGTGACGAAATCAGTGTTTCGCCGACAGCCGCCAATCGCGTTCCGTGCGATCATCTGAGCGACTGGAAGTTGTCGAACGACTACGAAATCTACCCGGTCTGGCGTCACCGTTATGCGCCCGGCGTCACGCGTAACATCGAGCACGTGTTTGGCTTGCTGGTGCCGCAAGGGATTCCGGTGACCCTGGCGCCGCGCGAGCATACGCGCTACCAGTGGTTGCCGTACCGCGCTGCGGCCGACCAGTGTTTCTCGCCGTCGAACGCCGAAGCGATCCTGCAGTTGCCACAGTACATTTAGGTTGTTGACATACATTCGTAACGTCGACGACCGCAGTCTTATTTGAATTCACCAAGAGGTTTTGCCGATCGTATGAAGTTACGCATAGCCACTTACAACATCCACAAGGGGGTCACCTCCTTCAGTGGGCGCCCGCGCATCCATGCGCTCAAGCAGGCGCTGGCGCAACTCGACGCCGACCTGGTGTTCCTGCAGGAAGTGCAGGGGCGCCATGATCGCATCGCCCTGCGCCACGCGGCGCTGTGGCCGCAACAGGCGCAGCACGAATACCTGGCCGGCGAATCGCACCACGCCGCTTACGGCGTCAACGCGGTGTATGACCACGGCCATCACGGCAACGCCTTGCTGTCGCGCTTCGCGATCGCCTCGGCGCGCAATCAGGACGTCTCCGATCACGCCTATGAATCGCGCGGCATCCTGCATTGCGTGGTCGAGATCGAGGGCGTCGCGGTGCATTGCTATGTCATCCATCTGGGCTTGTTCGCAGGCGGCCGCCGGCGTCAGACCGCGGCGCTGATCGAAGCGGTGCGCGCGTCCTCGCCACCGGAGGCGCCCATCATCATCGCCGGTGACTTCAACGATTGGGGCAACAAACTCAGCGAATTCCTGCGCATCCGCCTTGGCGTCAGCGAAGTATTCGAACAGCACGGTTCTTCGCATGGCCTCATGAGCTATCTGCGCAAGCTCGGCGGCATGCGGACGGCGATCCAGCCCGCGCGCACCTTCCCGGCCTCGATGCCGATGCTGCGGCTGGACCGCATCTACCTGCGCGGCTTTGAAGTCGAATCGGCGGAAGTCATGCGCGGCGGCCTGTGGGCGAACCTGTCGGATCACGCCCCCATAGTCAGCACCTTGCGCTTAAAATGACGGCAGTCCAACTTCCGTCCCCCCTTTCCTTGCCAGCTCTCCTTTTTGACTTTCGCCGTCGCGCAGGCCTTCCATGCGCGTAATCAGCTATAGCGGCGACAACAACGTGGTGCTGCTGCGCAGCGGCGCAGAATTCTTTCCAGCGCTGATTGCCGCCATCGACGACGCCCACGTCGAGATCTATCTCGAGACCTACATTTTCCGCATTGACGATACCGGCATCCTGGTGCGCGAGGCCTTGGCGCGCGCGGCCAAGCGCGGTGTCATCGTCAGCGTCATTACCGACTGGGTCGGCACGGGCCGCGTCCACAGCAAGCAGGTCAAGGCGACGCTGACCGCCGCCGGCATCCAGCACCGTTCTTTCAATCCCTGGTTCCGGCGTGGCGTTGCGCGCAGCCATCGGAAATTATGCGTGGTGGATCGCAAATGGGCGTTTGTGGGCGGGCTCAATATCAATGATGATTTTATCGACGACGCCAGCCATGAAATATTGCCGGCGCCCCGCTGGGATTTCGCGGTGCAGATCAACGGACCGCTGGTCGAAGCGATCCATGAGGAAATGCAAAACCAGTGGATACGCACCGGCAAGATGAAGCTGCGCGCGCGCTGGGATAAATTCAAAATGGCGCGCTATACCCAACACGGCACCGAGCCGGGACAAGCGTTGGCCGGGCTGGTGGTGCGCGACAACCTGCGCAATCGCCGCACCATCCAGCGCGCCTATCTGCAAGCGCTCGGCCGTGCCCGCGAAACGGCGTTCCTCGCCAATCCGTATTTTGCGCCCGGCCGCAAGCTGCGCCGCGCGCTGGAAGAAGCCGCCATGCGCGGCGTCAAGGTGACTTTGCTGCTCGGCGTGGGACAGTTTTATATGCAGGATGCGGTGGCGCATTCCTTCTATCCGAAACTGCTCAAGGCCGGCGTGCGCATCGTTGAATACACCAAGACCCAGCTGCACGCCAAGGTCGCGGTGATCGACGACGAATGGGCCACGGTCGGCTCCAGCAACTACGACGGCCTCAGCCTGTTCGTGAACCAGGAGGCCAACGTCGTCGTCAGCGACGTCGACTTTGCCGCCACCCTGCGCAACGAAATCGAAGTCGGCTTGCGCGAGGGCAGGCTGGTGCAGTTGCAGGATTTCCTCCATTCGCCGTGGTACAAGCGTCTCTGGTACGGCACCGCCTTCCTCATGTATCGGGGAATCATCCGCATCATTACGTTGGGACAGGACGCTTAGCACTTCTGCATGTCATTGCCTTTACACAAGGCTGGGTCATAATGCACTGTCATTTTTGCGGGCGCATGCGAGCAGATGTGAGACGTTGCCGGCATGAATGGAATGCCTATCCCATCAATAAAGACAATCAATTTCTCAATATCAATAAATTTAATTAAAGTTCATGCAGCACCGCCATCATGCAGGCACAGATGCGGGTCTTCTAACCTAGATTTTTAAAGGGATGTGACATGAGCAACAAGTTAACCACCTCCGCCGGCGCCCCGGTCGCCGACAACAACAACATCCAAACTGCAGGCCCGCGCGGTCCGGCTCTGCTGCAAGACGTCTGGTTCCTCGAAAAGCTGGCGCATTTCGACCGCGAAGTCATTCCCGAGCGCCGCATGCACGCCAAGGGTTCGGCCGCCTACGGTACCTTTACCGTGACGCACGACATCACCAAATACACCAAGGCCAGGATCTTCTCCGAAGTCGGCAAGAAAACCGACCTGTTCCTGCGTTTCTCGACCGTCGCGGGCGAACGCGGCGCGGCCGATGCCGAGCGCGACATCCGCGGCTTCGCCATCAAGTTCTATACCGAGCAAGGCAACTGGGACCTGGTTGGCAACAATACGCCGGTGTTCTTCATGCGCGATCCGCACAAATTCCCGGACCTGAACCGCGCCGTCAAGCGCGACCCCAAAACCAACTTGCGCAGCGCCAACAACAACTGGGATTACTGGACGCTGCTGCCGGAAGCGCTGCACCAGGTCACCATCGTCATGAGCGACCGCGGCCTGCCGCGCTCGTATCGCCACATGCACGGCTTCGGCAGCCATACCTTCAGCTTCATCAATGCCGCCAATGAGCGCTTCTGGGTCAAATTCGCCTTCAAGACCCAGCAGGGCATCCAAAACCTGACCGACGCCGAAGCCACCGAGCTGGTCGGCCGCGACCGCGAAAGCTCGCAGCGCGACCTGTTCGACGCGATTGAGAACAAGGACTTCCCGCGCTGGAAACTGTTCGTGCAGATCATGCCCGAGAAGGAAGCCGGTTCTTATCACCTCAATCCGTTCGACCTGACCAAGGTGTGGCCGCACAAGGACTATCCTGAAATCGAAGTCGGCGTGCTGGAACTCAACCGCAATCCGGAAAACTACTTCGCCGAAGTCGAGCAGGCTGCTTTCTCGCCGGCCAACGTGGTCCCGGGCGTGGGCTTCTCGCCGGACAAGATGCTGCAAGGCCGCCTGTTCTCGTACGGCGACGCGCACCGTTACCGTCTTGGCGTGAATCATTACCAGATCCCGGTCAATGCCGCGCGCTGCCCGGTCCATACGTCGCACCGCGACGGCGCCATGCGCGTCGACGGCAACCACGGTGCGACGCTGGGCTACGAGCCGAACAGTTACGGCCAATGGCAGGAGCAGCCGGACTTCCGCGAGCCGCCGCTGGCCCTCGAAGGCGCCGCCGATCACTGGAACCATCGCGTCGACGACGACTATTATTCGCAGCCGCGCGCCTTGTTCCAGCTGATGACGCCGGCCCAGCAGCAGGTCCTGTTCGAGAACACCGCACGCGCCATCAACGGCGCCTCGGAGCCGGTCGTGCAACGCCATATCGACAATTGCACCAAGGCTGATCCGGCCTATGGCGCGGGCGTGGCGAAAGCGATTGCCGCACTCAAGGCCGGCAGCAAGTAAGGCCGGGCATACTCGCCGGAAGGTAGTTCCTGCATCGAAAAACGCCGCTGTTCCGCAAGGACGGCGGCGTTTTTTATAGACAAATAAATTTGAATATTTGCGGCATTCATACCGAAAATCCACCGTATCGCCATTGCCCCTGAAATGGACTAAGATGGACGTCCCGGATTTCAACAAGCAAGTCAGTCCACCCCCGGAAAGACTTCGGTAATTCAACAAAAGGAGTGAAACATGGATGACGTCGTTATTGTTGCAGCACAGAGAACAGCGGTCGGTAAATTCGGCGGTTCCTTGTCGAAAATCGCCGCCTCGGATCTCGGCGCGCAAGTCATCAAGGCCTTGCTGGCAAAGACCGGCATCAAGCCGGAAAGCATCAGCGAAGTCATCCTCGGCCAGGTGCTGACGGCCGGCGTCGGCCAGAACCCGGCGCGCCAGGCGGTGATCCGCTCGGGCTTGCCTGACATGGTCCCGGCCTTCGTGGTCGGCAAGGTTTGCGGCAGCGGCCTGAAAGCCGTGCAACTGGCGGCCCAGGCGATCAAGTGCGGCGACGCGCAGATCGTGATTGCCGGCGGCCAGGAAAACATGAGCGCCTCGCCACACGTCCTGAACAACTCGCGCGACGGTTTCCGCATGGGCGACGCCAAGCTGACCGACACCATGATCGTCGATGGCCTGTGGGACGTCTACAACCAATACCACATGGGCATCACCGCTGAAAACGTCGCCAAGAAATACGACATTTCCCGCAAGGAGCAAGACGAGTTTGCCGCCGCTTCGCAAAACAAGGCCGAAGCTGCGCAAAAGGCCGGCAAGTTCAAGGATGAAATCGTCCCGATCGAGATCAAGAGCAAAAAGGAAACCATCGTTTTCGACACCGACGAATTCGTCAAGTCCGGCGTCACCGCGGAAGCGCTGGGCGCGCTGCGTCCTGCTTTCGATAAGGAGGGCACCGTCACCGCCGGCAACGCGTCGGGCATCAATGACGGCGCCGCCGCGGTAGTCCTGATGTCGGCCAAACTGGCGGCGGAACTCGGCCTGCCGGTGCTGGCCAAGATCAAGTCGTATTCGTCGGCTGGTCTGGATCCGAGCATCATGGGCATGGGTCCGGTGCCGGCGTCGCAACTGACGCTGAAGAAAGCCGGCTGGACCCCGCAAGACCTGGACCTGATGGAAATCAATGAAGCCTTCGCGGCGCAAGCGATTGCGGTCAACAAGCAAATGGGTTGGGACACCAGCAAGATCAACGTCAACGGCGGCGCGATTGCGATCGGTCACCCGATCGGCGCCTCAGGTTGCCGCGTGCTGGTCACGCTGTTGCACGAAATGATCCGTCGCGACGCCAAGCGCGGCCTGGCGAGCCTGTGTATCGGCGGCGGCATGGGCGTGGCGCTGGCGGTTGAGCGTTAAAGCCTTGCCGGGTCATGGCCCGGCGCGCTGAGTAACAATGCAGCAACCATGCCGGCCTTGCGGAAGCTCCCAAGGCCGGCATGTTCATTTTGACCCGACTACAATCTGAACCGGAATGGACACCACCCGCATCGACAAATGGCTCTGGGCGGCGCGCTTTTTCAAGACGCGTTCGCTGGCCACCGACGCCGTCGAACGCGGCAAGGTGAAGCTGCGCGGCGAACGCACCAAGCCGTCGCATGGCGTCAAGGTCGGCGACATGCTGCAGATCGACAACGGCGCCACCGAGTGGGAAGTGCAGGTCTGCGGCATCTCGGACAAGCGCGGTTCAGCCGCAGTGGCGCAGGGCCTCTATGGCGAAACTGCCGCCAGCGTTGAAAAGCGTCGCCTGCTTGCCGAGCAGCACCATTTTTTCAAAGAACCAACGGCCACGCTCAAGGGCCGTCCGACCAAGCGCGACCGCCGCTTGCTCGATCAGTCCTCGTCCTGAACCCTCGTCAGTTGACGCGGCAAACCGCGATCTTTCCCTCCCGCAAGCACCGCCGACGGTGCGGCTTCACCGCGTCCCTCGCTGCAATTTGAGGACGGCCTCACTTTTCGTTTGACATTTGGCAGGCAATGAATAATAGTACGACCGTTCGCATAAAAAATTCAGTGCTGCCCAGGTAGGCCGAAGACAACAATAAGCACCGGCGCAGCAGACCCGCAAGTTGGCGTTTTTCGAGATACAGCAATGATTGAGACATCATCATCCGTGACACGGCCGAAGTTCATGCGCAAGGGCGAGCTCACGCGCGCCGCCATCCTAGACATGGCGCTGGAGTTGTCCAGCCGCGACGGCCTGGAGGGCCTCACCATCGGTTTGCTCGCCGAAAAAATGAAGATGAGCAAATCCGGCGTGTTCGCCCATTTTGGCTCGCGCGAAGACCTGCAAATCGAAGTGGTGCGCCTGTACCATCATCGCTTCGAGCAGGAAGTTTTCTACCCCAGCATCAAAGAGCCGCGGGGCCTGCAGCGGCTGCAAGGCATGTTCGCGCGCTGGGTCAAGCTGGTCAGCGTGGAAATCGCGCTCGGCTGCATCTACATCAGCGGCGCGGTCGAATACGACGACCGTCCCGGGGCCATCCGCGACCATCTGGTGGCGATGGTGCAGGCATGGCGCGACGCGCTGCACCGCTGCATCAACCAATCCATGGAAATGGGCCACCTGCGCAGCGACATCAACGTCGAGCAGATGGTCTACGAAATCTACGGCCTGATCCTGGCGCTGCATCACGACGCGCGCTTCCTCAAGATCCCGGGCAGCGTGGAACGTGCGCAGGCCGGTTTCGATCGCCTCATCGACAGCTATCGCAACCCGCAAGTGCCGCAGATTTCCGCGTCTGCCAAGACCGCCAGCAGTAAAACCACAAAACCGGCTGCCAAAAAAGCAGCTTGAAGCAGCTTCAATTCAATCAGAATTATTCCAATCAGTTCCGCCGGAGACCACCATGCCCCAATACAACGCCCCCCTTCGTGACATGCAATTCGTTCTGCACGAGCTGCTCAAGGTGGAAGACGTCCTCAAGACCTTGCCGGCGCACGCCGACACCAACCGCGAACTGATCGACCAGGTGCTGGAAGAGGGCGGCAAGTTCACCTCGCAGGTGCTGTTCCCGCTGAACCATTCGGGCGACCGCGAAGGCTGCACCTACAACAAGGAAACCAAGACCGTCACACCGCCCAAAGGCTACAAGGAAGCCTACAAGCAATACGTCGAAGCCGGTTGGGCGGCATTGTCCTGTGATCCCGATTTCGGCGGCCAGGGCTTGCCGCTGGTGATGAACAACTCGTTCTACGAAATGCTGAACTCGTCGAACCAGGCCTGGACCATGTATCCCGGCCTGTCGCACGGCGCCTATGAGTGCATCCACGCGCACGGTTCCGACGAACAAAAAGCGCTGTACCTGCCCAAGCTGATCTCCGGCGAATGGACCGGCACCATGTGCCTGACCGAAGCGCACTGCGGCACCGACCTTGGCATGTTGCGCTCGAAGGCCGAGCCGCAAGCCGACGGTTCCTACAAGATCACCGGCAGCAAAATTTTTATTTCTGCCGGCGAGCACGATATGTCCGACAACATTGTCCACCTGGTGCTGGCGCGCCTGCCGGATGCGCCGCAAGGCTCCAAGGGCATCTCGCTGTTCATCGTGCCGAAATTCATGCCCAACGCCGACGGTTCGCTGGGTTCGCGCAACCCGATCACCTGCGGCGCCATCGAAGAAAAGATGGGCATCCACGGCAACGCCACCTGCCAGATGAATCTGGACGGTGCAGTCGGCTGGCTGATCGGCGGCCCGCACAAGGGTCTGAATGCGATGTTCGTGTTCATGAACGCCGCCCGCCTGGGCGTCGGCATGCAAGGCCTGGGCCTGACCGAAGTCGCGTACCAGAACGCGCTGGTCTACGCCAAGGACCGCATCCAGATGCGCAGCCTGTCGGGCGTCAAGGCGCCGGACAAGGCGGCTGATCCGATCATCGTGCATCCCGACGTGCGCCGCATGCTGCTGACCGCCAAGGCCTACGCCGAAGGCGGCCGCGCATTCTGCTCCTACGTCGCGCTGCAACTGGACAAGGAACTGAATCATCCCGACGAAGAAGTCCGCAAGGAAGCCGCCGACCAGGTCGCGCTGCTGACCCCGATCGTCAAGGCCTTCATCACCGACAACGCCTGGATCGCCACTTCCGAGTGCCTGCAAGTCTATGGCGGCCACGGCTACATCTCCGAATGGGGCATGGAGCAATACGTGCGCGACGCCCGCATCAACATGATCTACGAAGGCACCAACACGATTCAGTCGCTGGATTTGCTGGGCCGCAAGATCTTGATGGACAACGGCGCCAAGCTGAAGAAATTCGGCGCGCAAGTGCAGGCTTTCATCGAAGACAACGGCACCGACGAAGCCATGTCGGAGTTCATCTCGCCGCTGGCCGACATCGGCGACAAGGTCTCCAAGCTGACCATGGAAATCGGCATGAAGGCTTTCCAGAATCCCGACGAAGTCGGCGCCGCCGCCGTGCCATACCTGCGTGTGGTCGGCCATCTGGTCTATGCCTACTTCTTCGCGCAAATGGCCAAGATCGCGCTGGAGAAGCAGGATTCCGGCGACAACTTCTACAAGTCCAAGCTGGCCACCGCGCGCTTCTACTTCGCCCGCCTGCTGCCGGAGACTGCAACGCTGATTCGCCAGGCGCGCTCGGGCTCGGCCAACCTGATGGCGCTGGACGCCGACCTGTTCTAAGTCATCGTTCAAGCGGCAGGCGTGACGCCGAGGCAAGTTTCCAGAACCTCGCCGTCACGCTGCTGTCATCACTGCACAGCATGCTGTAAAAAATTGCAGGAAGGCGTAGAGTGTCGCAAGCCATCGGGGTTTTCCGGGTTTGTCGTACCGTCCTCTGCTTCCTGATTAGCCAGACCTCATTTCTGCATCATTAAAAGGAGACACGCGTGTCCAACTTCATCGTCAAAAAAGTAGCCGTTCTCGGCGCGGGTGTGATGGGCGCCCAGATTGCAGCGCACTGCATCAACGCCAAAGTGCCGGTCGTGCTGTTCGATCTGCCGGCCAAGGAAGGCCCAAAGAATGGCATCGTCCAGCGCGCCATTGAAAACCTGAAAAAACTCAGCCCCGCGCCCTTGGGCAACAAGGACGACGCATCGCTGATCCAGGTCGCCAACTACGAAGACGACATCGAGTTGCTCAAGGGCTGTGACCTGATCATCGAAGCCATCGCCGAGCGCATGGACTGGAAACACGATCTGTACAAGAAGGTCGCGCCGCATATCGCGCCGAACGCGATCTTCGCCTCCAACACTTCCGGCCTGTCGATCACCGCCTTGTCTGAAGGTTTCGATGCTGAACTCAAAGCACGTTTCTGCGGCGTGCACTTCTTCAATCCGCCGCGCTACATGCACCTGGTCGAACTGATCCCGACCGCCACCACCAACCCGGAAATCCTTAACCAGCTCGAAGCCTTCCTGACCACCACACTGGGCAAGGGCGTCGTACGTGCTTTCGATACACCGAACTTCGTCGCCAACCGCGTCGGCGTGTTCGGTATCCTGGCCACCGTCATCGAAGCCGAAAAATACGGCTTGTCGGTCGACGTCGTCGACGACCTGACCGGCGCCAAGCTGGGACGCGCCAAGTCGGGCACCTTCCGCACCGCTGACGTGGTCGGACTGGACACCATGGGTCACGTCATCAAGACCATGCAGGACAACCTCAAGGACGATCCGTTCTTCAGCAGCTACGCCACGCCGCCGCTGCTGGCCAAGCTGGTCGAGCAGGGCGCATTGGGCCAGAAGAGCGGCGCCGGTTTCTACAAGAAGGTCGGCAAGGATATCCTGCGCATCGATCCCGCCAAGGGCGATTACGTCCCGGGCGGCGGCAAGGCTGACGACATCATCGCGCGCATCCTGAAAGAGAAGGATCCGGTCAAGCGCATGAAGGCGCTGCATGACTCGACCAATCCGCAAGGCCAGTTCCTGTGGGCGATCTTCCGTGATGCTTTCCACTACATCGCCGTGCATCTGGAAACCGTTGCCGACAATGCGCGCGACCTCGACTTCGCCATGCGCTGGGGCTTCGGCTGGAGCGTCGGTCCGTTCGAGACCTGGCAGGCTTCCGGCTGGCAGCAAGTCGCCACCTGGATCAAGGAAGACATCGAGGCCGGCAAGGCGCTGTCGACGGCGCCGCTGCCTGCCTGGGTGTTCGACGGCCGCGACGGCGTGCACAGCGCACAAGGCTCCTGGTCGCCATCCAAGAAAGCCAACGTCGCCCGTTCCGAACTGCCGGTGTACCAACGCCAGGCATTCCGTGCGCCGCTGGTCGGCGAAGGCGCAGCCGACGGCAAGACCGCCGGCACCACCTTCTTCGAAGACGACTCGGTGCGCATCTGGCATCAGAATGACGACGTCCTGATCCTGTCCTTCAAGACCAAGATGCACGTCATCGGCCAGGGCGTCATCGACGGCATGAACAAGGCCATCGACGAAGCCGAGAAAAACTTCAAGGGCCTGGTGATCTGGCATGCAGACGCAGCCGAAGGCGGCGCGTTCTCGGCCGGCGCCGACCTGCAATCGATGCTGCCGCTGTTCATGTCGGGCGGCGTCAAGGCCATCGAGCCGGTCGTGCACCACCTGCAGCAGGCGCACCAGCGCCTCAAGTACGCCAACGTCCCGGTCATCGCCGCGGTTGCCGGCCTGGCGTTGGGCGGCGGTTGCGAACTGCTGCTGCACACCGCCAAGCGCGTCGCCTCGATCGAATCCTACATCGGCCTGGTGGAAGTCGGCGTCGGCCTGATCCCGGCCGGCGGCGGCCTGAAGGAAGCGGCCGTGCGCGCCGCCAAGGAAGCCAAGGGCAACGACATCCTGCAATTCCTGAAGGATTACATGCTGGCTGCGGCCACCGCCAACGTCTCCAAGTCGGCGCTGGAAGCACGCAAGCTCGGCTACCTCAAGGCGGATGACGTGATCGTCTTCAACCCTTACGAATTGCTGCACGTCGCCAAGGTCGAAGCGCGCGCGATGTTCGACTCCGGCTACCGTCCGGCGCTGGCGCCGCAAGTGCCGGTGGTCGGCCGCTACGGCGTCGGCACCATCATGGCGCAACTGGTCAACATGCGCGACGGCGGCTTCATCTCCGCCCATGACTTCAAGCTGGGCCAGATGATCGCCGAGATCGTCAGCGGCGGCGAAGTCGAAGAAGGCAGCGTGGTCAACGAGCAATGGTTGCTGGACCTGGAACGCAAGGCGTTCATGGAACTGCTGAACCATCCGAAGACGCAAGAGCGAATCATGGGAATGATGCAAACAGGCAAACCTGTTCGGAATTAATTTTCGTCAATGCATCGAGCCACGTAAAAAATCAGGAGCCATAAATGACCAAACAACTTCAAGACGCTTACATCGTCGCCGCGACGCGCACCCCGATCGGCAAAGCGCCGCGCGGCATGTTCAAGAACGTGCGCCCGGACGACCTGCTGGTGCGCGTGATCCAATCCGCGATTGCCCAAGTCCCGGGCCTGGACCCGAAACTGATCGAAGACGCCATCATCGGCTGTTCCTTCCCTGAAGGCGCGCAAGGCCTCAACATGGCGCGCAACGCCGTGCTGCTGGCCGGCTTGCCGAACACCATCGGCGGCGTCACCATCAACCGTTATTGCGCATCCGGCGTGACCGCGATTGCGATGGCCGCTGACCGCATCCGCGTCGGACAGGCCGACGTCATGATCGCCGGCGGTGCCGAGTCGATGTCGATGGTGCCGATGATGGGTTTCCATCCCTCGGTCAACATGGGCGCATTCAAGGACGAAAACATCGGCATGGCCTATGGCATGGGCCTGACCGCGGAAAAAGTCGCCCAGCAATGGAAGGTCTCGCGCGAAGCGCAGGACGCGTTCTCGCTGGCTTCGCACCAGAAAGCGATTGCGGCGCAGCTGGCAGGCGAATTCAATGATGAGACCACGTCGGTCGACATCATCGAGCGCTTCCCCAACCTGGCGACCGGTCAGATCGACATCAAGACCCGCACCGTCAACAAGGACGAAGGCGCGCGCGCCGACAGCAGCATCGAAGCGCTGGCAAAACTGAAACCGGTGTTCGCCGCCAAGGGCAGCGTCACCGCCGGCAACAGCTCGCAGACGTCGGACGGCGCCGGCGCCCTGATCCTGGTCAGCGAAAAGATCCTCAAGCAATTCAACCTGACCCCGCTGGCGCGTTTCGCCTCGTTCGCCGTGCGTGGCGTACCGCCGGAAATCATGGGCATCGGTCCCAAGGAAGCCATCCCCGTCGCCCTGCGTGCGGCCGGCATCACCCAGGACCAGCTGGACTGGATCGAGCTGAACGAAGCTTTCGCGGCACAAGCACTGGCCGTGATTCAGGACCTGGGCCTGGATCCGTCCAAGGTCAATCCGATGGGCGGCGCGATTGCACTCGGCCATCCGCTGGGCGCGACCGGCGCGATCCGTGCGGCGACCACCATCCACGCGATGCGTCGCAAGAACCTGAAGTACGGCATGGTCACCATGTGTGTCGGTACGGGCATGGGTGCCGCAGGTATTTTCGAACGCATGTAAGCCAGAACCAAAACGATAACGCTTAGGAATCAAGCCGCACAGTCATCGGCCGTGCGGCTTTTTTTATTGGAGACATATGGAAATCGAACTCAGCAAAAGCAATGGCGTCCTGACCATCGCCTTCAACCGCGAAGAAAAGAAGAACGCCATCACCGCCGCGATGTACCAGCAGCTGGCCGACGCCCTCAAGGACGCCGAAGCCGACAGTACGGTACGCGCCATCCTGTTCACCGGCAAGCCGCAGATCTTCACCGCCGGCAACGACCTCGAGGACTTCCTCAAGAATCCGCCCAACAGCAAGGACGCGCCGGTGTTCCAGTTCCTGTGGGAGATCAGCCACGTCGGCAAGCCCATCGTCGCCGCCGTGTCGGGTGCCGCAGTCGGCATCGGCACTACTTTGCTGCTGCATTGCGACCTGGTCTACGCCGCCGACAACGCCAAGTTCTCGATGCCGTTCACGCAACTGGGTTTGTGCCCGGAAGCCGCCTCGTCGCTGCTGCTGCCGCATATCGCCGGCTACCAGCGCGCCGCCGAAAAGCTACTGCTGGGCGAAGCCTTCGACGCCGCCGAAGCGCACGCGATGGGCATCGTCAACCGCGTGCTGACGGCGGAAGAATTGCTGCCGTTCGCCCAAAAGCAGGCCGCCAAGCTGGCCGCACTGCCCGCCAGCTCGGTGCGCGTCACCAAGCAATTGATGAAGAAGAATCGCGTCGCCGCCACCGAAGCGCAGATGACGGCCGAGATCGAACACTTCGCAAAAATGCTGACGGCGCCGGAAGCCAAGGAAGCCTTCACGGCCTTCTTCGAGAAGCGTCGTCCGGACTTCAGCAAATTCGCCTGAGTCCGGGTGCGGGATGGGTCAGGGCGCAGCGTGGCAATCCCGCCACGATTTTCATCGCGCTGAACCAGCAATAGGCGGCGGATTTATCCGATGTTAAGATCAGCGGCAAGCAAAAAATAACAGCAGGGAGTGCGGTCAGAGCGCGTTGCGCGGCGTTTCGATGCACTGGGGAAATTCCTCGTTTCTCAATGGAAACGAGGAGTTGAAAAAGCATGCTACAAGGCAATATCTTGATGCGCAGAATCTTCCCGTTTTCCTGACTTTGGATGCGCTGCATCCTGCTGTTATTTCCAATCAAAATCAAATAACGACAGGGGCGGGACATGATCAATGTGTTGAAGGGGGCGACTTGCGTGGTCTCGTTGGCTTTGCTGGCAGGCTGCGGGGCGTTGGATCCGGTTAATATGATTCTCTCCGCGCGGGCATCTTCCTACGACATGGTCGCCGAGATGACCTCTCCCGAAATGCGCAACATCACGCTGCAGTCTCTGCGCACCGCCGACTGCCCGGTCCTCGAAGGCATGATCCCCCTCTATCAGGAAGACCTGCGGAAGGGCCAGGCCAAGGCGGATCGCGTCGACATCGCCGTCGCCGAAATGAACATCTCCGTCGTCAAGCAGATTCAGGGGGAAAAATCCTGTCCCGCCGCCAAGCCCGCAGCTGTGGTGAAGAGCCCCGCATCCATGCCGGCCACGACAGCCGCTTCCGCTGCGCCGGCCAATACAACCCGGGGCACGTTGAACATCAGTGTCGACAATGTCTCGCCGGCCATTGCGAAATCGCAGGGCATGGCTGATCAAAAGGGCGCGCTCGTCATCGAGGCAAAGAAAGGCAGCGCCGCCGACAAGGCCGGCATCAAGCCGCTCGACGTGATTGTCGAAGTCAACGGCCAGCCGGTGGCGACGCCGGCCGAGTTCGATCAGATCGTCAGCCGAATGCGCCCGGGCTACAAGGCGCCGCTGCGTGTCGCCCGCTCCGGCAAGACGCGCAACGTCACCGTGCTCGTGAGCAAGGATGAGCAGGCTGCATCTCCTTCGCAATCATCGGCGCCGGCTGCATTGCCAAGTGCCGCAACTGATCCCGATACGGCGCCGTCCATGAGCAGTCCGCTGCTGGCCACGCATGGATGGATGGGCATGCAGTACGGCATGAGCGCTGTCGGCGTGCTGGAAAGCATGCCTCCCGCCATCGCGGCCGCGCTCGGCCTGCCGCGACCACAAGGCGTCCTGATCGGTGGCGCACTGCCGGGAGCCGCCGCCGACCGGGCCGGTCTCCGGACGCTGGACGTTATCGTCTCGCTCAATGGCCGGCAGATCGAAAACAAGGAACAACTCGCCCAACTGCTGGGACGCCTGCCGGCAGCTTCCTCCATCAAGCTGGGCATTTGGCGCAACCGCAAGCTGGAATATGCGCAGGTCACGCTCGACCCGCAAGTCTCGCAATTGTTGTTGCCGACCGGCGCACCGGGGTACTGTTTTGCCTGGATCAACGCCAATGCGACCGTCAAAACCGGCGCCATCAGTTATGAATTCGTGGTGTCGGCCGCCGACGCTGCAGAGGACATCAATCCGGCCATCGGTGCGCAGTTCCGCGCCTACCTGATTGAGCGCGGCATCGGCGCCGAGTTCGGCGGCGCACCCGGCTATGCGGTGTGCCGCAAGTCGCGCGAGGCCATCATCAGTGCACGCAACGAAGCGACGGCGGCGACCAAGCAGACCCTGGCCGCCACCGGCAAGGACACGCTGGCGGTCTATTGGATACCGCGCTGAGATGCACTGAACCGCTGACGATCATTCATTTCAGGGATATTCCATGCATACCTTTTCCAGGGCGCTCGCCTGGCCTGTCGCCGCGTGTGCCTCGATGGTGTTGTCCGGCTGCATGGCGGTGCATTCCGTGGTCTCGCCGATGATGCAGTCGGCGATGCAAAGCACCGTCGAAAACAATGCCACACCCGAAAGCATGGGCATCGGCACCTCCGCCTATCGTGGCCATGACTGCGCCTACCTGGCGAGCATGGCGCAGACCTTCACCAAATCGCAAAACGATCCCGCCACGGAGGCCTTCACCCGGAAGACCTTCGGCTGGCACGTAGACGCCATCAACCAGGTGCGCGCCGAACAGGGTTGCGTGGCCGGCATCCCCGCCAAGGTGCCGCCCTCGGGCGAAGTGCCGATGTACGGTTTTTGCTGGTATGCGGAGCCGGGCGGCGTCGGCGCCACTTATTTCTCCACCGTGTTCGCCTACGCGGATTGGTATGTCGATCAGGGGCAGCATGAGCAAAAGGAATTCGACGCTTATCTGAAGAGCCGTTACGCGCCCAAACCCTCCAATGCATTGTGCCAGGGCGAAGATACGCGCGCCAAGGCGGACGCCGCGCGTGAAAAACTGTGGAGCCTCATGTTCGGCAATCTCAGTTCCAGCCGTGTCTCGGTGCCATGGACGCCGACCTCCAAACCGCCGCCACGCAAGGTCACGGCAAAAACCGCCGCGCCCGCCAATGCCGCGAGCGCACCTGCAACGATCACCGGCGCAGGCAAAGTGGTTGGCCTGCAACTGAGCTCCCTCGACGACGCAACCGCGAAAAAGCTCGGCCTCAATCCCGCGCAAGGTGCGCTGGTCGGCGAAGTCGCCAGAGGCGGCACTGCGGCGAAGGCAGGCTTGCGTGCGCAAGATGTGATCGTCGAAATCGGCGGCCAGGAAGTGCGCTCGCCCGCAGAAGCGCAGACCATCCTCGACGCCATGCGTGCCGGCTTCAATGTGCCGCTGCGCGTCTGGCGTGCGCGCAAGCTGCATGAGATGACGCTGGAGGTGGCGCCGCGCTGAGCTGTCGATCCTGACGCCGGCCGCAATCCCGCTGCCAGCGCCGTATACAGACGGGAATAGCGAAAAATTCCTCCTGCAAATTTCTGCGGATAAGCCTATGATCTGCAAACGCAATCGAGACGGAATCGCCCGCCGCGCTATCCGGCGGGCCTGCTCCGACATTGTCTCCGCTCCATTCTCCCCGGCATTCCCGGTTGCGCCAGGCACGGACATTTGGATGGAGTGACGTCTTCCCCGATGTTCTACCCAACAGGACGTCGGAGGAGTTAAAAGATGACAACCAGCTTCAACCTCAACGGCAAGCAAGTCACAGTCAAAGCGGAACCGGATACACCGTTGTTGTGGGTGATCCGCGATGAAATAGGCCTGACCGGCACCAAGTTCGGTTGCGGCATGGCGCTCTGCGGCGCCTGTACCGTACAGCTCGATGGCGCTCCCATTCGTTCGTGCCAGACGCCGGTGTCGGCAGCTGCCGGCAAGAAGGTCGCCACGGTCGAATCCCTGTCCAAAGACAATTCACATCCGCTGCAAAAAGCCTGGATCGCGCACGACGTGCCGCAATGCGGCTATTGCCAGTCGGGCCAGCTCATGAGCGCCGCGGCGCTGCTGCGCACCAACAAGAATCCCAGCGACGCCGACATCGAAAACGCCATGAGCGGCAACATCTGCCGCTGCGGCACCTATAACCGCATCCGCGCCGCCATCAAGAGCGCCGCGGCCGAAATGCGCAAGGCCTGAGGAGATCGCCATGACAACCACACGACGCGATTTCCTCAAGGTAACGGCGCTAGTCGGCGGCGGCCTCACGCTCGGGGTCAGCCTGCCGGGCGCAGTCAGCAACGTACAAGCGGCCGGCACGCTGCACACGCCCAACGCCTGGGTCCACATTGCCGACGACAACACCATCACGCTGATTTCCGCGCGCTCCGAAATGGGCCAGGGCGTCTACACCTCGATGCCGATGCTGATCGCCGAGGAACTCGGCGTCGACATCCGCAAGATCAAGGTCGAGATCGCGCCGGTCGGCGAGGTCTACACCAACGCCTTGCTCGGCGGCCAGCTCACCGGCGGCTCGACCTCGGTGCGCGACGGCTGGGAAAAACTGCGCGTGGCCGGCGCCCAGGTGCGCACCATGCTGGTCACGGCGGCCGCGCAGAAATGGAACGTCGACGCCGCCACGCTCAAGGCCGGTGACGGCAAGGTCACCGGCCCGGGCGGGCGCAAGGCGACCTACGGCGAACTGGCCGACGCTGCATCGAAGTTGCCGGTGCCGAAGGACGTGGTGCTGAAGGATCCGAAAGATTTCAAGATCATCGGCAAGCCGACCAAACGCCTCGACACGCCGCGCAAGGTCAACGGCACGGCGGTGTTCGGCATCGATGTCAAGTTGCCGGGCATGGTCTACGCCTCGCTGGAGCAGTGTCCGGTGATCGGCGGCAAGGTAGTGAGCTTTGACGCGAGCAAGGCCAAGGCCATGCTGGGCGTGATCGACGTGGTGCAGATCCGCGATGGCGTGGCGGTGGTGGCCGACAGTTACTGGCATGCCAAGAAAGCGCGCGAAGCCGTGACCGTGACCTGGGACGAAGGCGCGGGCGCCGCCATCGACAACGCCTCGATGATGGACGGCATCCGCAACGCCAAGGATGCCCCGACGCCGATCAAGAAAACCGGCGACGCCGACGCCGCCATGAAGAGCGCCGCCAAAACCATGCAGGCCGAATACTGGTCGCCGCTACTGGCGCATGCCACGATGGAGCCGCAAAACTTTACCGCTGATTACAAGGACGGCAAATGCCTGGTGATCGGCCCGGCGCAATTCCAGCAGGGTACGCAGGGCAACGTCGCGGCGGCGGTCGGCCTCAAACCGGAAGACGTCACGGTGCAGACCACTTTCCTCGGCGGCGGCTTCGGCCGGCGTCTGGAATACGACTTCGCGGTGCAGGCGGCGCAGATTTCCAAGGCGGTCGGCAAGCCGGTCAAGCTGCTGTGGAGCCGCGAGGACGACACCACCCACGACTTCTATCGTCCGATGGCCTTCCACCGCATGGCGGCCGGACTCGACGCCGCCGGCAAGCCGGTCGCGCTGACGTTTCAATTGACGTCGCAGTCGGTGACGCAGCGTGCCTTCGGCCTGCCCAAGGGCACGCTTGATCCGTTCATGGCGGAAGCGGCAGTGGTCGGCTACGACATCCCCAACATGACGCAGGAACTGATCGAACACGACAGCGGCCTGCGTGTCGGCTATTGGCGTTCGGTCAGCCACGCGCTCAACGCCTTCGCCAACGAAAGCTTCATCGACGAGCTGGCGGCAGCCGCCGGCAAGGATCCCTATCAATACCGGCTGGCGCTGCTGGACAAGCAGCCGCGCTTCGCCAATGTCCTGAAGATCGCCGCTACCAAGGCCGGCTGGGGCAAACCGCTGGCGCCAGGGCGCAGCCGTGGTATCGCCCTGATGGAAGGCTACGACACCTACATGGCGCAAGTGGCGGAGATTTCGGTGAAGGACAACGAGATCACCGTGCACAAGATGTGGGTGGCCGCCGACCTCGGCCGCATGGTCAATCCCGACACCGTGGAAGCGCAGATCGAATCGAGCATTGCCTTTGGCCTGTCGTCAGTGCTGGGTTCGGAAATCACGCTCGACAAGGGGCGCGTGCAACAGACCAACTTCCACGACTATCCGGTGATCCGCATGTCGCAGATGCCGCGCATCGACGTCACGCTGGTCAAGAGCACCGAGAAGCCCGGCGGCATCGGTGAGCCGGCCACGGCGCTGGTCGGGCCGGCGGTGGCGAACGCTTTGTTCGCAGCCACCGGGAAACGCGTGCGCAAGCTCCCGTTGTCGCCTGACAATATCAAGTCGGCTTGAGCGGCAAGTGACGTAAGCGCAGCAAAATCAGGAAGCGCCTCCGCTGCAAACGGAGGCGCTTTTTTTGTTTACAGCGCGTCGTGGAAAATCACGCCCGCCGTATAGCGATGGCCTGAACGCAGGCGGCTCACGCCGTGGCGCATCTTGACGCGGTAATAGCCGCGCGTGCCGGCCACCGGCCGCTCGTTGACGGCAAACAGCAGGGCGTCGCCCTGAAGCAACGGTGCCACTTCGGCGCGCGACTGCATGCGCGGGCGCTGTTCGGTGATGACGAATTCGCCGCCGCTGAAATCGCGCCCCGGCGCCGACAGCAGGATCGCCATCTGGATCGGGAACACGTGTTCGCCGTACAAATCCTGGTGCAGGCAGTTGTAGTCGTCGGTTTCATATTTGAGGATCAGCGGCGTCGGCCGCAGCTGTCCGGCGGCGTGGCAGCGCGCGATGAAGTCCTCATGCGCGGCAGGGTAACGCACGCCGATGCCCATTGCCTCGTTCCAGCGGTTGGCTTGCGGCGCCAGGCGGGCATAGAAGGCGGTGCGCAAGGCGCCGATGGTATCCGGCAGCGGATAGTTGTAGTACTTGTATTCGCCGCGACCGAATCCGTGACGCGCCATCACCACGCGGCTGCGATAGAGTTCGTCGCGCGCATAGCGGGCAATCAGGGCTTCGCACTCCGGCGCCTCCAGCAAGCCGGGGAGGCGCGCACAGCCGTGTTCGTTGAGCTCGGTGGCGATCTCCTGCCAGTCCAGCGCATCGGCGCGCCGGACGATGGAATCGCTGTGGCCCGCTACGGTATTCATTGCTTTTTCCTTCCTTCTGCAGATCGACAGGGAAGCAGTGTAAGAGGGGGAGGCGGCGACGGCACTCCGGCGCTTGCTTTCGAATTCGGCTACAGCATTTCCAGGGGGCGGCGTTTCTTCGGGGGCGCGAAGGCGCGGTCAAGTCCGGCAAGATCGGTCGCATCGAGGACCAGGTCCAGGCAGGCGCGATTGTCCTGCACGTGCTGCACCGTCGACGCCTTCGGAATCGAGATCACGCCGGGGCGGCGCAGGGTCCAGGCCAGCGCCACCTGGGCCGGTGTGACGCCATGGCGTTGGGCGACGGCGCCCAGCGCGGGTTCCTTGAGGATGCGGCCCTGTTCGATCGGCGAATAGGCCATGAGGGCGATGTTCTGTTCGGCGCCGAACGGCAGCAGGTCGAACTCGACGCCGCGCCGCGACAGGTTGTACAAGACCTGGTTGACTTGCACATGATGGCCGTTGTCCTGCTCGAGCAATTCCTGCATGTCGTCGAGGTCGAGGTTGCTGACGCCCCAGGCGCCGATCTTGCCCTGGTCGATCAGCGTCTCCATCGCGTCGATGGTGGCGGCAAACGGATGCGTGCCGCGCCAGTGCAGCAGGTAGAGGTCAATGCGTTCGACCTGCAGGCGTTTGAGGCTGGCTTCGCAAGCCTTGACCGTACCGGTGCGCGAGGCGTTGAAGGGCAGCACCTTGCTGACCAGGTAGACCGCGTCGCGGCGGCCGGCGATAGCCTTGCCGACCACCTTCTCGGCGCCGCCGTCGCCATACATTTCGGCGGTGTCGATCAGTGTCATGCCGAGATCGATGCCGTGCTGCAGCGCGCGCACTTCATCGGTGGCGCGTGCAGCCGACTCGCCCATGTTCCAGGTGCCCTGGCCGAGCGCGGGAACGCGGTCGCCGTTCTTGAGGGTAATTGTCGGGATGGGTTTCATGGCGGCTCCGTGATGCTGGCAGGAAAAGCTCCAATGTAGCGCAGTCGGCGCGTGCTTGCCGACGCCGGGCCCGAAGAACGATTATGATCGCGGGATGGCGTCGCGGTCAGGTCGTAACGACGCCGACATATTCGCGACTTAAGCTCAATCATCCGAACCAACCGTTACCGATCCATGCGCCTCTGTTTTTTCCTACTCGCTCTGCTGTTCGCAACGGCAGCTCCGGCACGCGCCGCCGATCCCGACGCCCTGTGGCAGATCGCAAACGGAAAATGCCTGCCCAACAGCCTTGCTTCCGGCGACCCGGCGCCGTGCGCGATGGTCGATCGCGAACGCGGCTTCGTGATCCTCAAGGACCTGGTCGGTGCGGGCCAATATCTGTTGATCCCGACGGTGCGCCTGAGCGGCATCGAAAGCCGTGAACTGCTGCAGCCGCAATCTCACAATTACTGGCGCTATGCATGGGAGCAGCGCGGTCGCGTCGGCGCTGCGCTGGGCCGGCCGCTGGAACCGGCGCAGCTCGGTCTCGAAATCAACTCTGCCGCCGCGCGCAGCCAGCTGCAACTGCACATTCACATCGATTGCATGCGCCGCGACGTGCCGGATCTGTTGCGCGCGCATCGGCACGATCCGTTGGGACAGTGGATGCCCTTGATGCTTGAGGGGCATCGTTATTGGGTGATGCGGCTGGAGGCGGACGCCTTGCAGACGCAGGATCCGTTCAAGCTGGCGGCCGCGCGCGGCAAGCATGCCGCCAACGCCATGGGCGCGCAGTCGCTGTTGCTGACGGGAGCGCGTTTCGACGATGGCGCCGAGGGGTTTTACCTGATCAACATGCCGGTCAACTTCGACCGCGGGGAATTCGGTAGCGCCGAAGTCCTGCTCGATCACGATTGCGCCATCGCGCGCTAAGAACGCCCCTCCTGTCCCTTTATGAAACGGGTTCCAAGCGATCTGCCTCAGGACTGGCGCAGATCCAGTCCCAGTGCACGGAAGTCCTGCGGCGTCATGCCATATGCACGGCGGAACGCGCGCGTGAAGTCGGAGGCGCTGCCGAAGCCGAGCCCGTAAGCGATTTCCAGGATCGCAGTCCGGCGCATGCTCACCAGTTCTTCAGCTGCTTCGCGCAGGCGGCAATTGCGGATGTAAGTACCGAGGCCGCCTTCGTTTTCAAACATGCGATACAAGGTCGGGCGCGATAAATCAAAGGCGCGCAGCACGCTTTCCGGCGACAGATCCCGGTGATAAAGCTGCGCCTGGACGTGGCGCTGGATCTGGCTGCGCAGCGCCGACTGGGCGGCGGCGCGGGCGCTGCTGGTGAGACGCTGCTGCTTGCCGAAGGCGGCCAGCAGCAGGTCGACGCAGACGCGGATGGCTTCTTCCGCCGCAGCCGGCGGCATGCTGCGCAGATCCCGACTCAGCGCCACCAGATGCGCCAGCAGCAGGCGCGTCAGTGGCGACGTATAGGCCAGCACCTGGCCATGCAGCGCATCGGCGTCGGCGATTTCGGCCTCGACCGTGGCGCGCGGCAGGAAGAAGGCCAGCACGTGCGCATAGGTCGGACGCAGCATGCGCATGGTCTGGCCCATGTCCAGCGCCAGGATGCCGGGCACGAATTGCGTCGACTTGCGTTCGCGGCGGGTGTCGGTCAGGGTTTCCATGATGCCTTCCACGGCGACATGGAAGACGAAGTCGCGCACGTTGTCGCGCGAGATTTTGGCCAGCGTGCGCGACTGCGCCAGCGGGTCGGTGCGGCAGTCGAGATAGATCATGTCCTTGAAGACGTACGAATCCATCTCGCCGGCGAAACTCTGCTGGCGTTGCACACGCGACATCGGTGTGTCGAGCAGGCCGCTGACGCGTTCGCTCCAGGCTAGCGCCTGCAGCGTGACCGGCTGCTGCGCGACGCTGAAATGATGATGAGTGAACGACGGCGCACCTGCGTCCTCGGCAGGCCTCCACGGATTGCCGCGCGCGGCGATGACGCGGCTGGCCAAGCCCAGGTGTTCGCGCGTCATGACCGTCGCCCGTCGACGGCGCAAGTCAGCGTCGTCAGGCAAGGTTGGTTGGCGCGGGCGGCCATGGAGGGGGCTGGAATCATTGCCGGGCGATAAAAAGATCAGGTCGTTGGCGACGTCGGAAGACGATTTTGTGCAATGCAGCTACTCTAAACAATCCTGTTCTTGCTGCAAAGAAAAATGATTGCCGAATCGTATTTTGTTGAGCTCATGCTCGGCAACTGTGGCCGGAAAACCATCGGTATGCGACTATCTTGTCATCAAGATTCATCTAAAAAACGCACAAACTACTAGTCCATGAAAACCAACCTTGCATCCCTGGAACTCAGCGTCGACCGTACGCTGCAACTGCCGATCTACCTGCAGATCTGCCGGCGCTTCAAGACCGCCATCGCCCAGGGTCATCTGCGCGCCGGCCAGCGGGTGCCGGCGGTGCGTGCGCTGGCGACGGAGCTCAGCCTGGCGCGCGGCACCGTCGAGACCGCGTACCGCATCCTGACCGACGAAGGCTACCTGCAGATGCGCGGCGCCGCCGGCACGGTGGTGTCGCCGGCCTTGCCTGCCCCGGCCGTCGTCACCGAGCTGCCCGGTCGCTTCGCGGTGGCCGCCACCGGCGCGCTGGCGCCGACGCCGGGCGAATATCACGGCCGCGAACCGGAGCCGCTCAAGCTCGGCCTGCCCGCGCTCGATGCCTTCCCGCGCAAGGTCTGGAACCGCATCGCCGGCCATCGTTTGCGCACCGGCGAGCCGCTTACCATGGCCTATCCCGATCCGGCCGGCTATGGTCCGTTGCGCGAGCGCATCGCCACCTACCTTGGCTTGTCGCGCGGCGTGACCTGTCTGCCGGAACAGGTGTTCGTCACCGCCGGCTATCGCGCGACGCTGGAGCTGGTGCTGCGCAGCCTGGCGACGCCGGACGATGTATTCTGGTTCGAGGATCCCGGCTATCTGCAGGCGCAACTGTTCCTGCGCAATGCCGGCGCAAAGCTGGCGCCGGTGCCGGTCGACGCACATGGGCTGATGGTGGAGGAGGGCGTGCGGCGCGCTCCTGATGCGCGCTTCGCGCTGGTGACGCCGTCGCATCAGAGCCCGCTCGGCGTGACGCTCTCGCTGGAACGGCGCATGGCGCTGCTGGAGTGGGCCGGCAAGGCCGGCAGCTGGATCATCGAAGACGACTACGACAGCGAATTCCGCTACCAGGGGCGGCCGCTGCCGGCCCTCAAGAGCCTGGACCGGGCCGACCGCGTGATTTATTGCGGCACCTTCAGCAAGGTGATGTTCCCGGGTTTACGGTTGTCTTATGCTGTCGTTCCGGCCGGTGTGGTGCAACGTTTCCAGGCCGTGTGCGCCAGCCTCAACGCCGGCTGTCCTTATCTGTTCCAGGCCGGCGTCGCCGACTTCATCGCGCAAGGGCATTTCTCGCGCCACCTCAAACGCATGCGCCTGCTGTACGCCGAACGTCGCGCGGTGTTCGTGCGTGCGCTGGAGCAGGCCTTCGGCAGCCGGCTGCAGATCGAACTGCAGCCGGGCGGGTTGCACATCGTCGCCAGGCTGGCGGCGCAGGAAGACGACGTGCTGCTGGCCGGGCGCGCCCATGCCGCCGGTTTCGGCATCAAGTCATTGTCGAGCTGGTATCTCGATGCCGGGCCCCGGCGCGGCCTGCTGCTAGGCTTTGCCAACGTGGTTGACGCCACCATGGCGAAGCGGCTGGCGCTGAAGCTGAAAAAGGCGATCGACGGCTGAAGCATGGTCGGATCGATGTTGTGGCGCCGGGAATTCCTGGAATGTCCGGAGCAGTCGGACTGCTCCTCGCAGGCGACGTCCGGGCAGGTTGCCGCGCGCTGCGCGCGTGCCGGGGCGTCGATAAAGTGAAGTGCGGTGATGCGGTCTTGCTTAGTAGGTCAGGGTAACAGTGACGGTGTCGGTATAGACGCCGGCCAATGGTGTCTGCGCCGAAGCGATGCGGCCGTAGACAGTCAGGTTTTGCAGCAGGCCTGTGCCGGTGCCGGCTTGCGTATCGGTGCCGATGGTCGAACCCCAGTTGTTGGTGCGGCCCGAATCGCGGTACAGGGCATAGTTCAGCGTGCCGCCCAGCGAGCCGGTCATTTTGCGCACGCTGGTGGTGGCGCCGGTGCCGGCGCCTGCGTCCAGGCCGATGGTGTAAGAGGTGCCGTTGGTGCACAGCACGGCGATATTGCCGGTCTGGTCCACCTGGGTGCTGGTGTAGTTGCCGAAGGCGACGGTCGAGCCGACCACGGTGCAGGAGGCCAGCACTGTCGCGGTCACGACCAGCGAGCCGGTTGCCGTGGCGGCATACACCGGGGCGCCGGAAATCATGAGGGAAGCAGCGAGGGCAGCGGCGACGATGCGGTTTTTCTTGAGGTTCAACATGGCTTTTTTCTCCTGATCCGGCTGTTTCATCCTCGTCCCATTACGAGGATTTCGAATTCGCCGGGCACAGGTGAACTTTATGTTTTCACCATCTTTGTCGATATCGGGAGTTCCCTGAACGTTGTCGTAATTGCTTCGGGAAATTCCTGAGACGCCACAAAAGCCACGTTCCTTGCCTTGTTTCCAAATGGAAAATATCCCCGCAATCCTTTGTCAGGGCTGGATTTTTCCGTCAATCGCAAGATGCAAGGCGGCCCACTCGGCGACTGCCTGATCAGCGACAGGCGCAAAGGCTGCCACGGTACAACCGGCATCGGCGTAGCGATACACTGCGGCCACGCTGACCGGTCCGGCGCCGGTATGGCCGACGGCGCCGTCGGCAATCATCAGCCCGGCGCCATAGCCGAAATTGCGCGCCGGTCGTCCCGGCAGGCTTTCGCCCAGCGGCGTTTTGCGCAGCATTTCCGCCAGCAGCGGCGGCGGCAGGAAATTTGTCGTCAGCAAACGATCCAGCAACAAGGCCGCCTCGGCGGGAGCACCGAGCAGCAAGCCGTGATAGACCCAGTCCGGATGGTAGCCGGCCGCGTTGCCCCAGGCCGATGCGGCGAGATCGTCCGGCGTTCGCGCCAACGTCACGTCGTGAATGCCGAGCGGCGCCAGCACCAGTTGTTCGAGCGCGCGCTGCAAGCTCAGGCCGGTGGCGTCTTCGATCAGCCGGCGCACCAGGAAATAGCCGGTGTTCGAGTAACGCCATCCCGCATCAGGGACGAACAGCAGCGTGTCGGCACCGGCGCGCGTCAGCATCTCTTCGGCCGGCCACGGCGCGTCGCCGCGCGCCACCGCCTGCGCATACATTTCCTGATCGGCATAGTTGGGCACGCCCGCGCTGTGGCGCAGCAGTTGCCGCAGCGTGTACGGTTTGCCGGTAAGCGGGGTGTCGAGCGCCAATGCACCCTCGTGCACCAGCGCCAGCGCAGCCGCTGCCAACACGGTCTTGGTGAAACTCCACCACGGCACCGGCGATGCTTGCAGGTCGCCGCGCACCAGTCTGCCGTCGCGTACGACGGCGATGGCGAGGTGTTCGGGCGAAGGAAGAGAGGGGTGCGCTAGGCTCATGCGCGCATTTTATGCGAAGTGGTCCGGATGGCGCGTTGTCAGAACCAGTGATTGGCCTGTTTCAGGTCGTTGCGCAATTCGCGGAAGCAATGATCGGTCCATTCGCTGCGGCTGACTTCATTGCGCCGCATCAGCACGATCTTGCGCTTGAGGGTGGGGAAGCGCAGCGGGGCGACATGCAAGGTATCGTCGCGCAGGTAGCTGGTGTACAGGCTGGGCATGATGCCGATGGCGATGCCCGAGCGCACCACGCCGTACAGCGATTCGCTGTGTACCATCTGATAGCGCCGCGACGCCGCCAGACCGTGCTGCAGCAGCGCGGCCGAAGCGAACTCCCACACGCTGCCTTGGGCGAACATCACGATTTCTTCGCCGGCCATCTGGCGCCAGTGGACTTCCTTCGCGTCGGACAGCGGATGCTGTTTGGACACGATCAGCACCAGCTCATCCTCGAACAGCGTCACCGTATCGAGCGACATCGAATCGGGCGGCTTGATGCCGACGCAAAAATCCAGCTTGCCCGTATGCAACGAGGACAACAGTGCATCGTTGGGCATATCCGACAACAGAATCTCGACATGCTCGTCGTGCGCCTCGTTATAGCGTGCGATGACCGCCGCCGTCAGCGTCACCGCCGACGGGATCGCCCCGATGCGCACGCGATGGCGGCCGGTGCCGATGGCGTGGCGGATATCGTCGAAGGTATTGGTGGCGGTGTTGAGCAGGTGCTTGGCGTATTCCAGCACCACCGCGCCCTGCGCCGTCAGCGCGATCTGGTGCGTGGTGCGGTCGAACAGCTTGGTGCCGAGCTGGTTCTCCAGCTGTTTGATGGACGCGCTCAGCGCCGGCTGGGTCACCGACAGCTGCTCCGCCGCCTTGCTGAAACTGTTGGTGCCGGCCAACGTGGCGAAGGCCTGCAGGTGGCGCAGCGTGACCTTGTTGGTGAGCTTGATCATGGCGATGGGGAGCGGCGGCAGCGTCGTCGTGTTGTGATTGGCATATCGTTTACAGATTACTTCCCTGTCGATTCTGTATGGTTATAAGTTTAATTTATGAAATTATAAATATAAACAAATTATATTATTGTTTGACTTGACCTATTCTCCACTTCGGCAAAACGGAATTGATGGCGGGTGTTCACCGGCATCGATGTCCGACCTTACTTATTCAGGCCTGAAGGCCTTTTTCCCGGGGGATGGTGATGAAGCAATGGATGATCGGCGCGGTCGCAGTGCCAGCAATGCTGGCGGGCGCTCAGGCGCATGCACAAAGCAAAATGGAAATTTACGGCCTGATTTCCGGCGGCGTCGGCTACCTCACCAACCAGGGCGGTCCGCATAACCTGGAAGCCCTGAGCGGCACCAACCAGAATCCGCGCATCGGCTTCCGCGGCCAAGAAGACCTGGGCGGCGGCTCCAAGGCCATCTTCAACCTCGAAAACGGCTTCAACGTGATGACCGGCGCCGCCGCGCAAAACGGCCGCCTGTTCGGTCGCCTGTCGTACGTCGGCCTGAGCAACACCGACCTCGGCACGCTGACGCTGGGTCGCCAGTACGAAGCGGTCAAGGACTACCTCGGCCCGGTCGTGATCGCCAGCAACGGCGTCCACATCGGCGACAACGACAACGGCTACAACAACCTGCGCGCACAGAATTCAGTCAAGTACATCAGCCCGACCTTCAACAACTTCAACGTGACCGCGCTGTACGGTTTCGGCGAAGCGGCCGGCGACGCCAGCATCAACCGCGTCATGAGCATCGGTTCCGGTTACAAGACCGAGCGCTTCAAGTGGGCCGTCGCCTACACCCAGATGGATACGCCCAACAGCGCCAAGAGCCCGGACGGCGCGATGAGCAACGACTACGCCAGCTCGCTGCTGATCTTCAACAAGAGCGCCGTCAACAGCAGCCAGGGCGTGCGCAAGCAGCGCATCGCCGGCACCGGCGGCTTCTACACGGTCGGCAACACCGATTTCGGCCTGATGTACAGCAACGTCAAGTACGACTACCTCGACAACACCAAGCTGACGCTGCAAAACCTGGACCTGAACCTGGTGAATCACTTCACGCAGGCCTTGAACCTGGGCGCGTCCTACTTCTACACCGTCGGCAAGTACGACACCATCAACACCAATCCGAAGTGGCATCAGTTCAACTTCCAGGCCGACTACTTCCTGTCCAAGCGCACGGACGTGGCGATCACCTACAGCTACCAGATCGCCGCGGGCGACGCCAAGAACGCCACCATCTTCGGCTTCCCATCGTCGAGCGACAAGCATCAAGGCGTACTCATGATCGGTATGCGTCACGTCTTCTAAACCTGCCCACGATCTTGCTGCGAGGCCATAATCCTCTCGCTACAGATCGTGCACAGCTTGCAATCGGTGGAAGCGCTTCGGCCTAAAATGGGCATCGCATCCATGTTTAAAGGAATCTCATTTTGAAAAAAGCATTATTGGCGGGCTTGAATCTGACCCTGAGTCTGACCTTCAGCGCAGGCCTGTTCGGCCTGACCGCCACGCCTGCCCATGCCGAGAAGCGCACCCTGGTGTTGTCGGCCTATCCGATCGCCCAGCCGCTGTTTACCAAATACGTCTATACGCCGTTCAAGGAAAAATGCGGCTGTGAGATCGTGGTCGAAACCGGCAACAACGCCGACCGCATCGCCAAGCTCGATGCGCGCCGCGACAATCCGGTGGTCGACCTGGTGCTGCTGTCGGACTTCGGCATGCTGGAAGCCGCGCGCAAGGGCCTGATCCAGCCGCTCGATTACGGCAAGCTGAAGAACTACGGTCAACTCTACAATTTCGCCAGGAACCCGATCGGCGGCAACTTTGCGGTCGGCTACACCATCTACTCGGTCGGCCTGGTGTATCGCACCGACAAGATCAAATCGCTCGCCTCGTGGAAAGACCTCTGGCGTGCTGACATGAAAGGCCATCTCTCCCTGCCTGATGTCAGCACGACCCAGGGGCCCCTGACGCTGCAGATGGCCGATATCGCCTGGAACGGCAAGGGCGACGATTTTGCCACCGGCATGCAAAAGATCCTCGAGATCAAGAACAATGTCGTGACCTTCTCCAAGAACAGCGCGCAGTTGTCGTCGCTGTTCGCCCAGGACGAAATCTGGGCGGCGCCGGTGGCGCGCTTCACCTGGGCGCAACTGGCCAAGACCGGCCTGCCGCTCAAGTGGACCATCCCCACCGAAGGCCAGGCCGCCGGCATGAACGTCATGGGCATCGTCAACAAATCGAAGAACGCCGACCTGGCTTACCAGCTGATCGACTTCTGGCTGTCGAAGGACGTGCAAACCGCGCTGGCGATGGACCTGGTGGATTCGCCGGTCAACACGCAAGTGGTCCTGCCGAAGGACAAGGCCGAGTTCAACACCTACGGCGCCGACCACATCGCCTCGCTCAAATTCGTCAAGCCGGAAACCCTGCTCAAGCATCGCTCCTCGTGGATGGAGCAGTGGAACAAGGGCATCAGCAAATAAGTTAGCAAATAAGTTAGAAAGAAGTAAAAAGGATCCTGCCGATGCAGGAAACGCCCGGCGCTCACGCAGCGCCGGGCTTGCGCATTTGAAACGATAGAAACAACAGAAACAGCAGCAGAAGGAAGAGGGAGTCCAGGCCGATGTCGGTGCATCAGAAAAAATGGAACGGCGTCATGCTCGTCATGCCGGCGTTGATCTTCACGGTGGTGTGTTTCCTGCTGCCGGTGCTGGCCTTGCTGCTGGAAGCCTTCCGCATCGACGCGCCGGCGGCGCATTGGGGACTGGGGCGCTTTGCCGATTTCTTCGCCGAGCCGCTCAATCGCCAGGTGTTCCTACGCACGCTGCGCATCGCCGCGCTGGTGACGCTGGTGTCGGCGCTGCTGTCCTATCCCGCCGCCCAGGCCATCGTGCGCGTGGCCCCGCGCTATCGCGGCATGGTGCTGGGCATGATGATCCTGCCGCTGATGGTCTCGCCGATCGCGCGCACCTACGCCTGGATCGTGCTGTTCGGCCGCAACGGCGCCATCAATTCCGTCCTGCTGTCGCTGGGCCTGGCCGATGAGCCGCAACGCCTGCTGTTCAGCGAAATGGCGGTGTTCGTCGGCTTGCTGCAATTGCTGCTGCCGCTGATGCTGATGTCGCTGGTGAGCTCGATGGAAAACCTGTCGCGCGACATTACCCTGGCGGCGTCCACGCTTGGCGCCAACGCCTGGCAGGTATTCACCCGCGTCACCCTGCCGCTGACGCAGGAGGGCCTGATCGTCGGCGGCACGCTGGTGTTCACCGGTTGCGTCACCGCCTACGTGACGCCGGCCTTGCTGGGCGGACCCAAGGTGCTGATGCTGGAAACGCTGCTGTACCAGAAGGTCAGCGTGGAAAGCGATTTCGGCACTGCCAATGTCATCGCGGTGATCCTGGTGCTCATGACGCTGGCCGTCAACGCCGGATTGAAACGCATCTCGTCGAGCCGGAGCACGGTATGAAAGAAGGATTGTTTTCGCGCGCCATGCTGTGGCTGGTGTTCCTGTTTTTGCTGGGGCCGTTCGTCATCGTGTTCCTGGCCGGCTTCAGCGCCGGCGACACGCTGGCGTTTCCGCCGACGTCGTATTCCTTGCGCTGGATCGGCGAAGTGCTGGTCGCCGACGAGTTCCAGCGCGCCTTCCGCACCAGCCTGGAAATCGGCCTGCTCGCTACCGTGATCGCGCTGTTGCTGGGCGTGCCGGTGGCCTATGCCATGTCGCGCATGCCGCCGCCGGGCATGGGCGCGATCAAACAGATCCTGACCTCGCCGCTGATCATCCCGGCCATGCTGGTGGGCCTCGGTCTGCTGCGCCATTTCGTGCTGCTGGTGGATGCGCCGGTGTTCCTCGGCCTGCTGATCGGGCATATCGGCTTGCTGACGCCGTACGCCGTGCGCGTGGTCTACGCCAGCCTGGTCAACCTGCGCGTCGACATCGAAGAAGCCGCCATCACGCTGGGTGCGTCGCGCCTGCAGACCTTCTTCCTGATCGTGCTGCCGAACATCCGCAGCGCCGTGATCGCCGCCTTCTTCCTGGCGTTCGTGACCTCGTTCAACCAGGTGCCGGTGTCGCTGTTCCTGACCGGTCCGGGCATCAGCACCTTGCCGATCGAAATGCTGGGCCATATGGAAAACAGCTTCGATCCTTCCATCGCGGCGTTGTCGACGCTGCTGGTGCTGTTCACCATGGCCTTCGTGCTGGTGACGGAAAAAGTGCTGGGCATTTCAAAATACATGTGAGACACGATGAGCTATCTCGAACTACATCAACTGGCGCTCGGCTACGGCAAGAACAAAACCGCCGTCGAGCAACTGGACCTGGCGGTTGAGCAGGGCGAACTGATTTCATTGCTCGGCCCCAGCGGTTGCGGCAAGACCACCACCATGCGCGCCATCGCCGGCCTGATCGACCTGCGCGCCGGCAGCATCATGCTGGACGGCCGCGACATCGGCCGCCTGCCGCCCAACAAGCGCAACATCGGCATGGTGTTCCAGTCGTATGCGTTGTTCCCGCATCTCAACGTATTCGACAACGTCGCCTTCGGTTTGCGCCTGCGCAAGGTCGACGCGGTCACGCTGCGCAGCAAGGTCGAGCGCGTCATCGCGGCGGTCGGCCTGAGCGGCTTCGAGACGCGGTTGCCGGCACAGATGTCGGGCGGCCAGCAACAGCGCGTGGCGCTGGCGCGCGCCATCGTGATCGAGCCGAAGCTGCTGCTGCTGGACGAGCCGCTCTCCAACCTCGACGCCAAGCTGCGCGTGCAGATGCGCGCCGAGCTGCGCCGCATCCAGCGCGAGCTGGGCATCACCATGCTGTACGTGACGCACGATCAGGAAGAAGCGCTGGCGCTGTCGGATCGCATCGTCGTCATGAACGGCGGCAAGATCGAGCAACTGGACGTCCCGGAAAACCTCTTCAACGCGCCGCGCACGCGCTTCGTCGCCAACTTCATGGGCTTCGAAAACCTGTTCGATTATCGCGACGGTTTCCTCCACGGCGACGGCGGCAAGTTGCCGTTCGCGGTGGCGCCGCCGGACGGCACCGTATGTGCCGGCTGGCGTCCCGAGCGCGTGACGGTAGGCGCGGGGCCCTACAACGGCACGGTGCTGTCGCGCGGTTTCCTCGGCGATGCGGTGGAATACCTGTTGCAGACGCCGGTCGGTCCGGTCAAGGGCATGGCCGCTGCAACGGCAGCGCGCTGGCGTGAAGGCGACAGCGTCGACTTCGCCTTGCCGGCCGGCGAGGCCTTGCTGCTGCAAGCCTGATTTCACTTCACAAAAACAACCAGCAAGCAGGACACATCATGCAAAAAATATGGCTCGATACCGATCCCGGATTTGACGACTGGCTCGCCATGCTGCTGCTGTCGGCGAACCTCGACGTCGAATGGCTGGGCGTCTCGGTGGTGGCCGGCAATGCACCGCTGTCGGTGACCTACGACAACGCCCTGCGCATCCGCAAGCACTACCATCTGGAAGTGCCGGTGTACGCCGGCTGCGAAGCGCCGCTCAGCGGCGCCGTCGAAACTGCCCAATGCATCCTCGGCGCCGACGGCATGGACACCACCGGCGAACCCTTGCCGACGGTGGATATCGGCCAGGTCGAACGCGAACAGGAGCAGCAACAAAAACGCAGCCCGCTGCCGCACGCCGTCGACGCGCTGATCGAAGCGGTGCGCCGGCATCCGGGCCAGCTCACGCTGATGTGCATCGCGCCGCTGACCAACATCGCCACGGCCTTGCAACGCGCGCCCGACATCGCCGCGCAGATCAAGGAAATTATCCTGATGGGCGGCTCGGCCGACCAGGGCAATCACACCGCAGCGGCGGAGTTCAATATCTACGCCGATCCGGAAGCCGCCGACATCGTCTTCAACGCCCGCGTGCCGCTGCGCATGTTCGGCCTCAACCTGTGCCGCCAGTTGCTGGTGACGGCGACCGAAGTGCAGCAGGTGCGCGCACTCGGCACCCTGCGCGCCAAATGGCTGGCCGGCTATTTCGAAGCCTACCTGCGTATTCGCAGTCCCGACGGCTCGGTGCCGATGCCGATGTACGACCCGGCGGTGGCGATTTATCTGCGCCGTCCCGAGCTGTTCAGCTTCAAGCCCGCACGCGTGGACATCGAACTGCAGGGCAAGCTGACACGCGGCATGACGGTATGCGAATTCCGCGTGCCGCGCCGCGCCGCCGCCAACGTCGAGGTCGCCATGACGGTCGATGGCGAACGCGCCATGGCCTGCATGATGCAGGAGTTGCTGGGCACGCTGTAGTCACCAATCGCTTTTCGCTGCATTGCCGCTGCGGGCATGGCGGCAGTCGTTTTTTGCCTATGAATATGGATGTACGCTTTATGAGAACCAAGGATGCTTCCGCCGGCGCCGCTGCCGCCCCTGTCATTGCGGGGCATGATCATGCTTGATGCCGACATCGACGCAGCCGGCCCCCTGAATCTGGAACAGTTCGTGCGCGCGCTGCCCAAGATGGAATTGCATTGCCATCTGTTCGGCGCGGTGCGTCGCCAGACCTTCATCGATCTGTCCGTGAAGGCCGGCAACCGCATCTCGCATGACGAGATCGAGGCCTTCTATACGCGCGGCGAAAAGCCGGTCGGTGTATTGCGCGTGCTGCGTGCGCTCGACGCCCACCTGATCCAGGGACCGTCGGACCTGCACCGCATCACTTACGAATACCTGGAAGACGTGCACCGCCACGGCGTGCGCTACACCGAGTTCTTCTGGAATCCGACCGGCACCGTGCGCGTCTCCGGCATCGGCTATGCCTCGGCGCAGGCCGCCATCGTGTTGGCGATCCGTGACGCGCAACGCGACTTCGGCGTGATCGGCCGGCTGATTCCCAGCATCGACCGCGAAGCCAGTCCTGATGAAGCGGTGGCGATGGTCGAGTGGATGTGCGCGCATCGCCAGCCGGAAGTGATCGGCATCGGCATGGATTATCGCGAGAACGACCGGCCGCCGGAATTGTTCTGGAAGGCTTATCGCGACGCCCGTGCGGCGGGCTTCCGCACCACCGCCCACGCCGGCGAATTCGGCATGCCGTGGACGAACGTGGAAAGCGCGATCGACCTGCTCAAGGTGGACCGCGTCGATCACGGCTATACCGTGGTCGACAATCCGGCGTTCCTGCAGAAGTGCAGGGAGCGCGACATGATCTTCACCGTCGTTCCCACCAACTCCTACTACCTGCGCACGCTGGAGCCGGCACGCTGGGCGCTGGACCATCCGATCCGCGCGATGGTGCGCGCCGGCCTGCGCGTGCATCCGAATACCGACGATCCGACGCTGCACCTGGTCACGCCGACGCGCGCCTGGCTGATGATGATGGAGTTCGGCTTCGGTATCGACGACATGCACGGCTTCATGCTCAACGGCCTCGATGCGGCCTGGATAGCCGACGACCTGCGCCGGCAATGGCGGCAGGAGTGGAGCGCGGCGTTCGAATCGCTGCGCGGCCGGCTCGTCATGGAGAAGTGACGTAACAGCGGCATAAAAAAAACCGCGCCCTGTGACGGGCGCGGTTCGTTTTCAAGCCTCGGTGGGCGGCTGAATCAATGCATCAGCAGCACGATGAGGATGATGAGGGGAATTGGAACTCCCAACAACCAAAGCAATATGGCTCCCATGCTGATCTCCTAGGTCAAGGTAACGGTTTCGTGTGTGTTGCCATCGGCGCCGACGGTGGGTTCCACCGCCGTGTACACCACACGGTCCTTGCGGTCACGCAGGCGACCGCCGAAGGTGGCAGCCAGGCTGGCGATGAAGGCACCGCACAGCAGCGCCACGAACATCCACAGCGAACCGTAGGCTGCAGCCTTGCGAGCGGTGTCGGCGGCTTCCTTGGCCTTGGTGGTGGCATCATCGATGGCCTTCTTGTAGGCGGCGAAGGTATCGTCGACACGCTTCTCCGCATCGGCCTGGCTGATACCGCTACGCTTGGCGATCACTTGCGCAACATAGGTCTTGTCGGCGGCCGGCAAGGCGCCGGTGCGCAGCGCATTGGCGAAAATGCGCGTCACTTCATTACGCTGTGCAGGCGCCAGCGGCGGGCTGTCGGCTGCCGCAGCGAGAGGTGCCACAGGAGCTGCATCGGCGGAAGCCGGTGCGCCGGTCTGGGTGCCCGCTGCGCCGGTGGCCGGAGCACGGAACAGCGTGTCGATGAAGTAGCCCGAGACGTTGTCGGCCGTGCCGGGATTGGTATTGCCATCCATTGCGGCAGCACCGCCGGCCGCAGCCGTGGCGCCGGTGGCGACTACTGCCGCGCCGGCCGAACCGGCCACCTTGGCGCCGCCCGAGATCACGCTGCCGATGGCGGTGCTCAGCAGCGCCGCCGTCGCCAGCGATGCCACTGCCCAGGCCAGGAAGCCGTGCGCGGTGTCGCGGAAATATACTTCATCGGTATGCACGCTGGCCCATTTCACCCGCAGGCGTCCGGCCATGTAGCCGCCGATGGCCGATGCGGCGATCTGCGTGAAGGTAATCCACGCTACCGTCGACCAGCCGATGGTCTGCGCGCTGAGTCCGCTGCCGGACCAGGGCGAGACCGAAGAAAATCCCAGGCCGAAGCCGAGGATCACCAGGATGAAGGACAACGCCGCCGCGGCAAACGCGCCCGCGAGGATGGCTCCCCACGAGACGCCGGACGCGACGCTGTCGTCCCCATCAACTGCATGGGCATGCAGAGTTCGATTGATCATGTTTTTCTCCTCTAGAGTGTGTTCTTGTCACGAGAGCAAATGTACCGGCGGCGCTTGCCGCCAACCATAGGACGATCCCGTCACCTTTCGTAGGATTTGCGGCACATTGGAGGGTGGCCGACGCGACAAGCGGGCATTCGCTGACAGCGCGTGTGTTGCGTCTTGCTTACAGTGGAAACTTTCCACCTACTTTTTCGGAGTTGCATGAGCGACATGGTCGTGGTGCGCAAGGAGGGGCTGTATTGCGTTCCCGGTGACTTCTACATCGATCCGTGGCGTCCGGTGGACCGCGCGGTGATCACGCACGCCCACGCCGACCACGCCCGCACCGGCCACGGCCACTATCTGGCGACCGCCGACGGCGCCGGCATCTTGCGCGCACGCCTCGGCGAGATCCGCCTCGACGCCTTGCGCTACGGCGAATCGATTACCCATAACGGTGTCGCGCTGTCGCTGCACCCGGCCGGCCACGTGCTCGGTTCAGCCCAGCTGCGCATGGAATACCGCGGCGAAGTCTGGGTCGCCTCGGGCGACTACAAGCTGGAGGCGGACGGTACCTGCGCGCCGTTCGAGACCGTGCGCTGCGACACCTTCATCACCGAATCGACCTTCGGCATGCCGATCTATCGCTGGCAACCGCAATCGGAAATCTTCGGCGACATCAATGCATGGTGGCGCCGCAACGCCGAAGAGGGTCGCACCAGCGTGCTGTTCTGCTACGCCTTCGGCAAGGCACAGCGTATCCTGCATGGCCTCGATCCGACCATCGGCAGCATCGTCTGCCATGGCGCCGTGACGCCGCTCAATGCGCTTTATCGTGACGCCGGTGTGGCCTTGCCGCCGACGTTGGCGGTCGGCGACGTCGACGACAAAGCCCTCTTGCGACGGGTATTGGTGCTGGCGCCGCCGTCAGCCGCCGGCTCGACCTGGATGCGCCGCTTTGGCGACTACAGCGACGCCTTCGCCAGCGGCTGGATGCGCCTGCGCGGCTCGCGCCGGCGGCGCGGTGTCGATCGCGGCTTCATCCTGTCGGATCACGCCGACTGGCCCGGGCTGCTCAGCGCCATTACCGCCACCGGCGCGCCGCGCATCATCGTCACGCATGGCCAGATTCCCATCATGGTGCGCTGGCTGCAACAGAACGGCCTCGATGCCGGCGCCTTCGATACCGAATATGGCGGCGAGGAAGAGGTGGACGCCGACAAAAATACGCCAGCGGAAGGCTCGCCCGATCATGCGTGATTTCGCCCACCTCTACGCCGAGCTCGACGCCACCACCGCGACCAACCGCAAGCTGGAAGCGCTGCAGGCCTACTTCCGCCGCGCCAAGGAAACGAGAAGCGCCGATGCGGCCTGGGCGGTGTATTTCCTGGCAGGCGACAAGCCGCGCCAGGCAGTGCCGACCAAGCTGCTGCGCCATTGCGCGATGCAATATGCGCAGCTTGACGAGTGGTTGTTCGACGAGTGCTACCAGGCCGTCGGCGACCTGGCCGAAACCATCGCGCATATCCTGCCGCCGGCCCCGCGCGAGGACGATCTGGGTCTGAACCGGTGGATGACGGAACGCATCGCGCCCTTGCGCGGCGCCGACGCCGAGACCATCCGCGCGGCGCTGTTTTCGTATTGGGACGTGCTCGACTGGCAGGGCCGCTTCCTGCTCAGCAAGCTGATCGGTGGCGGCTTCCGTGTCGGCGTGTCGAAGTTGCTGGTCACGCGTGCGCTGGCCGTGATCGCGGACGTCGACGCCAAGACCATCGCGCAGCGCCTGGTCGGCTGGACCGACCGCAGCACGCGACCGACCGCCGAAGGATTCGCCGACCTGATCGCACCGCCCTCCGAGGCCGATCGCCAGCGCCGCGGCGGCCAGCCCTACCCGTTCTTCCTGGCGCATCCCTTGCTGGCCGATCCGGCCACGCTGGGCGACCTGGACGACTGGCAGGTCGAGTGGAAATACGACGGCATCCGCGCCCAGCTGGTGCATCGCGAAGGACGCAGCTGGCTATGGTCGCGCGGCGAAGAGCTGATCACCGAACGGTTCCCGGAACTGGCGCAGTTGCCGCTGCCCGAAGGCGTGGTCATCGACGGCGAAATCGTGGTCCGGCGCGGTGAGGGGAACAATGGCGTGATTGCCCCGTTCGCCGACCTGCAAAAGCGCATCGGCCGCAAGACATTGTCGGCCAAACTGCTGGGCGAGCTGCCGGCGGCACTGATCGCCTACGACCTGCTCGAACTGGATGGCGAAGACCTGCGCGGCCGGCCGCAGCAGGAGCGGCGCGCGCTGCTGGAAAAACTCGCTGAACATATCCCGGCCCTGAGCCTGGCGCCCGTGATCGGCCTCGCCGAAGCCGCCGACTGGCGCGCGCTGGCGACACTGCGTGAAAGCGCGCGCGCCCGCAGCGTCGAAGGCATGATGCTCAAGGCGAAGACGGCGCATTACGGCATCGGCCGCACCAAGAACGTCGGCACCTGGTGGAAGTGGAAGATCGATCCCTACTCGGTCGACGCCGTGCTGATCTATGCGCAGGCCGGCCATGGCCGGCGCGCGTCGCTGTACACCGACTACACCTTTGCCGTGTGGGATGCCGAAGACGCGGCCGGAGAACGACGGCTGGTGCCGTTCGCCAAGGCCTATTCGGGATTGACCGATGCCGAGATCGCGCGCGTCGACCGCATCATCCGCAGCAGCACCGTCGAGAAGTTCGGCCCGGTGCGCAGCGTCAAGCCCAGCATGGTGTTTGAAATCGGCTTCGAAGGCATCGCCGCCTCGCCGCGCCACAAGGCCGGCATCGCGGTGCGCTTCCCGCGCATCCTGCGCATTCGCGAGGACAAACCGATCGCCGAGGCGGACAGCCTGTCGACCTTGCAAGCCTTGCTCAACGAAGCGGAAGGACGCCATGCGGCGCGCACGGAGTGACGAGACTGACGAGGTCGACGACGACACGCCCCGGGCTGCAGCAAGATCCCGCAGCACGCCGGTGGAGCGCTGGTTCGCCGCACAGGGCTGGAAGATCTTCGCCTTCCAGCGCGACACCTGGCAAGCCGCCGTGCGCGGCGAGTCGGGCCTGCTGCACGCCAGCACCGGCTCCGGCAAGACCTACGCGGTCTGGTTCGCCGCTTTGCAACGTGCCGTGCCGGCGCTCGGCAAAGCCGGCCCTGTGCTTACCGCTCCCGTCCCCATCCCCGGCGCCGCTGCAAAGCGCGCCAAAGCGATCAACCAGACCGGCCTGCGCATCCTGTGGATCACGCCGATGCGCGCGCTCGCAGCCGACACCGCGCGTGCACTGGAAGCGCCGCTGAGCGCCTTGCTGCCCGCCTGGACCATCGGCAGCCGCACCGGCGACACCTCCGGCAGCGAACGCGCGCGCCAGCTGCGCAGTCTGCCGAGCACGCTGATCACCACGCCCGAGAGCCTGTCGCTGCTGTTGAGCCAGGACGACGCGGCGGCGCGCTTCGGCAAGCTCGACGCCATCATCGTCGATGAATGGCATGAACTCATGGGCAGCAAGCGCGGCGTGCAGACGCAACTGGCACTGGCGCGCCTGCGCCGCTGGCGGCCGGACCTGATGGTGTGGGGACTGTCGGCCACGCTGGGCAACCTGCAGCAGTCCAAGGACGCCTTGCTGGGCGTCGACCGCGGCGTGCTGGTGCAGGGGAAAACGCGCAAGAAGATCGTGGTCGATACGCTGATTCCGGAACATCCCTCGCGCTTCGCCTGGGCCGGTCACCTGGGCCTGCAGATGCTGCCTGCGGTGGTGGCGGAAATCGACGGCCACGCCAGCACGCTGGTGTTTACCAACACCCGTTCGCAGGCTGAGCTGTGGTATCAGAACCTGCTGGCGGCGCGGCCCGACTGGGCCGGCCGGATCGCGCTGCACCACGGCTCGCTGGATCGCGCGGTGCGCGAATGGGTGGAGCTGGCAATCAAGAACGGGCAACTCAAGGCGGTGGTCTGCACCTCCAGCCTCGACCTCGGCGTTGACTTCGCGCCGGTCGAGCGGGTGCTGCAGATCGGCAGTGCGCGCGGCGTGGCGCGGCTGCTGCAACGCGCCGGCCGCAGCGGCCACTCGCCCGGACGGGTGTCGCGCGTGACGCTGGTGCCGACCAATACGCTGGAGTTGCTGGAAGCCGCCGGCGCCCGTCATGCGGTTGCAGCCGGCCAGGTGGAACAGCGACCGGTGCCGGAGACGCCGCTCGACGTGCTGGTCCAGCACCTGGTGACGATCGCGCTGGGCGGCGGCTTTCGTTCGCAGGAGCTGTTCGACGAAGTTCGCACGGCTTATTCCTACCGCGCGCTGCGCCCCGACCAATGGCAATGGGCGCTGGACTTCGTCGCGCGCGGCGGCCAGAGCCTGATCGCCTATCCGGAGTATCAACGCGTGGTGCCCGACGCCGACGGCGTGGACGCGGTATATCGCGTCCCGGATGCGGCCATCGCGCGCCGCCACCGCATGAGCATCGGCACCATCGTGTCCGACGCCAGCATGCAGGTGCAATACCTGCGCGGCGCGCGCATCGGCACCATCGAGGAAGGTTTCATCGCGCGCCTGCGCGCGGGCGATCGCTTCCTGTTCGGCGGCCGCATGCTGGAATTCGTGCGCGTGCACGAAATGACCGCCTATGTGCGCCGCGCCACCAGCGGTTCTGGCGCGGTGCCGCGCTGGCAGGGCGGTCGCATGCCACTGTCGTCGACGCTGGCGCATGCGGTGCTCGATTGCCTGGAAGAGGCGGCACACGACGATTATTCCGGCCCCGAAATGCAGGCGGTGAAGCCCCTGCTGGCTTTGCAGCAGCAATGGTCGGCGTTGCCTACCGCACGCAAACTGGTGGTCGAGCATCTGCACAGCCGTGAAGGCCATCATCTGTTTTTCTATCCTTTCGCCGGACGGCTGGTGCATGTCGGGCTGGCGGCATTGATCTCCTATCGGCTGGCGCAAAGGCGCGCGGCCACGTTTTCGATTGCGGTCAATGACTATGGTTTCGAATTGCTGAGCGCGACGCCGATCGACATCGCGGAGATTTTCCCCGCATCGGACATGGGTGGCGCCTTGTTCTCGTCGGAACACTTGCTGGAAGACGTTATCGCCAGCCTCAACGCCACCGAACTGACGCAGCGCCGCTTCCGTGAAATCGCGCGCATCTCCGGGCTGGTGTTCCAGGGATACCCCGGCCAACCGAAAAGCACGCGCCAGCTGCAGGCCTCGGCCAGCCTTTTCTTTGAAGTGTTCCGCAAGCACGACGCCGGCAACCTGTTGCTGACGCAGGCGCAGACCGAAGTGCTGGAGCAGGAACTGGAATTGCAGCGGCTGCGCGAGACGCTGGAAGAATTGCGCGGTCGCCGCCTGCAGGTGTGCAGCATCACGCGGGCGACGCCGTTCGGATTCCCGCTGATGGTGGAGCGCTTCCGCGAGAAACTGTCGACCGAAAAGCTCAGCGACCGCGTGGCGCGCATGCTGCAGGAACTGGAAAAGGCGGCGGCGCGATGACGGCAAACCATTCGTCTCCCGGCGGCGCACTGGACATCGTCGTACTCGGCGAGCAACTCAGCCTGTTGCCGCAGCGCGCCGTGCTATGGCGCACGCGCAAGATGCTGATCGTGGCGGACATTCATTTCGGCAAGGCGGCGGCTTTTCGCGCCGGCGGCATTCCGGTCCCGCATGGCACCACCCGCGCCAACCTGGATGCGCTGGACGCGCTGATCGCGGCGCACGGAGTCAGGCACATCGCCTTCCTCGGCGACTTTCTGCACGCCAGGACTGCGCGCGCTCCTGCCACCTTGGCGGCATTGCAGCGCTGGCGCGAAGCGCATCCGGATCTGACGTTGACGCTGGTGCGCGGCAATCACGATCAGCATGCCGGCGACCCGCCGTCGCAACTTGCGGTGGCGGCTGTCGATGAGCCATGGCGGGTAGGGCCGCTGGCCCTGTGTCATCACCCGCAGGAATTGGCCGGCGCGTATGTGCTGGCCGGCCACGTCCATCCTGTCGTGCGGCTGGCGGTCGGTCGCGATTCATTGCGCCTGCCGTGTTTTACGTTTGGCACGGCGCAAGCCACGCTGCCCGCGTTCGGTGCATTTACCGGCGGCTATGAGATCGGCGGAAAGCAAGACGACCAATTGTTCGTCTGCACCGATGATCGTGTCTTTGCTTATCCGCGACCGGCGTGAAACAAATCAGCCGCGCAGCCTGGCGCTGAACGTACGTGTTGCCTGCAGTCCTTGCGCCGAGTGATGCGCGCCGGGAGACAGCGCGGTGATCAGGGCTGCCGGGTCATTGCTGGTGGCATGGTCTGTGCCGACAAGACGGATGCCGGTGCGACCGTTCACAGCCTCGCGCGTCGCCCGTACCCGTGCAGCGGCACGGTGCGTCATGCCGCGTTCGTGACCGTCGGCGCGCGTGATCCAGTCGCGCAACAGTTGCTCTTCGCGCGGACTGAAGACGCCGAACATCTCCGCTCCCGCACCGCTGATGAGTCGCCAGAAGCGGCTTTCCTGCGGATCGCCGCCGCGCTTGATCCAGCCCGCGCGTTCCAGTTCGTACAGGAAGCGGCCGGCGTCTTCCGGATTGTCCAGCCATTCATTGACGGTCTTGCCGGCGAAGCGGCAGTAGTCCGAATGCATGTTGCGGCCGACTGCGGCCTTGTCCTGCAGTACCGCGACCAGCGCACGCTCGGGATCGAAATCGGCAATGACCGCAGTGGTGCTCATGCCCAGGTCGTTGAGACGATAGCCGTCGCGCACGCGCCGGTAAAATTCGGCCGGATCGTCCTGCCGCGCGGCGATTTCCGCCACCGCCTGCGCCGCTTTATGGGCGTGGCCGGTGGAAGCGTTGTCGATGGTCACGTGCAGCGTGAAGTAGTACGGGTCGATGCCGAGCTCGTTGAGTTCATAGGCGCTGATCAGCAGATGCAGCGGCAGTTGCTCGTAGCCGAGGTTGTAACCGATGACTTCCGGCAGGAAACGATCGGTCTGGTAGCCCAGCGCAAGCTGAATCGCGCCTTGCACGAAATGCGCGTCCGACAGATTCCCCCAGTCATCACAATCATGCGTGGCCAGCAGGTTTTTGTAGAGCGTGACGTGGTTCATGGCGGGGTCGCCGTCGCCCAGCTCTTCCAGATAAGTCAGGATCAGCGGACGGAAATCCGGATCTTCCCAGTAGGGCAGCGTGCCGTACAGCCAGGAACCGTCGACCAGCTTGGTGGGCGCCACCGCGCGGATGAAATTGAGTGCATGCGAGCGGGTCGGAAAATACCGGCGCGGCGCACCACCCTTGCGCGCCGCCAGATAGTCCGCGTATTCCCGGCCCACGCTTGCCACGCGTCCGGTCACCCATGCCTGCAAGTCGTCGGGCGAGTCCGGCATGTCGCAGGGCAAGTCCCGCGCCAGGTCCAGTTGCGCCTGCAGATAACGGGCGCCGTCTTCACGCGCCATTCGTGACGGCTTGGGCACGGACAAGGCACGGTAGAGAACCGAGCTGGATGCGTGCGTCGCTTCGTTTTGCGCAGGTGCAGGTGCAGTACGGGTGAGAAAAGTTGTTGCGGTGGAAGCCATGATGCCTCGATACAAAAAGGGACAGGTTTCATCATCGCGCAGAGCGCCGGTCAGGGTAATAGGCCGATCACGCAGTTTGAAGTCGGACGAGACCTGATAGCAGCGTCATCCGTGCATCCTCTCGACGCCATGGTCTTACTGCAATAACAGCGGTGCGCCGACTGACGCCGGAAGATACAGCGTCTATCGTGAGCACATGGACGTCGCCTCCTGCGAGGCAAGGCATCCTCGGCGTCCCCAATCACCGTACAACATCAGGAGAGCATCATGGATATCCGACATCACTCGAAGGCGCCCGTGACGATTGCCGCCACGCTGGTTGCACTGATCGGCATCGGCGCGGTGTGGCTGCTGCGCGTGTATTGGTTCGGCATATAGAGCAAACCGTCTTCCGAGGTTTCCATTTTTTTTGCCATAAAAAAGGCCGCCCCGAAGGCGGCCTGAACCCAAAAGACTATTTTTGACTCAGGGCATCAGCTTTGCTTGGAGCCGCCCTGATTGTTGCCTTGCTGCTTGTTCTGGTCGCCGGAACCGGCTTGCTGGCCCTGGCGCGAACCCTGCTGGTCTTGCTGCTTGTTCTGCGGCTGGTTGGCTTGTTCGTGCGAACGTCCGCCACCCTGCGTGATGCTGGAGTTGCCGGAATTGTCGGCGCTGCCTTGCTGACGACCGGAGCTAGCGTTGTTCTGGTCCTGCTGATTGCGCGAGCCCTTGTCGCTGCCAGCTTGTTGCTGGCCGGCATTCTGACCTTGGCCGGCTTGTTGGCCGCGTTGCTGGTTTTGCTGATCTTGCTGGGCCTGATCCTTTTGGGATTGATTTTGCTGAGCCTGGCCGGGTTGTTGTTGCTTGCCATCGTTTTGTTGATTGGACATGTAATTCTCCTCGTGATCCGGTCGTTGGAAGACGCCGGCGGACTTGACCGTAGATCCGTTGGCGAGAAACCATCTTGCCTGCAAGCCGGGGTTGTTTCTATCGGCGCAATGCCCATCCCGTTGTGGGTCGACATACCCGCCGCTGTCAGCGGATTGCTCACCGGGAAGGCGGGAAATGCCATTGCTTGCCCGTCAACAATAAGAAATTCTCCTATAGGGCGCGCGCTCAAGGATCGCTACGATGTTGTCATCGGCGCCCCCATGATCAGGTCGGCACTACCGCGCCATCATCAGCGTTTGGAGAATCGGAATTGATTCATGAAGTGACAGTTTATTTCCCGTGGCTGGGAGCTTGTCTGGCGGGATTCGTCCTGATCGCGGCGGCGGCCATTTTCGTACTGCGTCTCTACCTGGTGGAAAGCCGCGTCGAGAAGGAGTGGCGCGGCTGCGACGAATTCCTGTTCCTGTGCAAGCGCGCCTGCGATGAAGCCGTTACCCCCGATGAGGCATGGTGGCGCGCCGAGCAGGGCGACCTGGGCGCCGGGGCGGCACGTCTGCATCACCGCCGCAATACCCTGCGCCGAGCCATCAAGATCCTGACCATTGCGGCGCTGGCTGCCTGTGCCTTGCTGATCGCGGGGGCCTTGTCGGCGGCGACGGCGACCGGCAGCATGGCGGTGTCGGCGATCGTGCTGACGCGTTGCATCATTCGCTTCCCCGCGCGCGGCAGCGATGCCGACAGCAGTTGCAGCGAAGGCGTGACGCCGGTCCGGACGGTGCAGACGGTGCAGCTGGACAAGCCGGAGGCGGCGGTCGCCGTTACGCCCGAATTGTCTCCGCCCGGACCGTCCACACCGTCCACACCGTCCACACCTCGTACGCACATCGTGACGCTGACTTATTGACGTGGAATGATCATTCTTTGCTGCGCAGGATCTTGGCCAGGTCGGCCAACTGGTAGGGCTTGTTCAGGAAAGCGAATTCCTTGCTCAGCTGCTGGTTCCCCGCCAGCGCCGGGAACGGATGGCCGGAGGCGAGAATGATCTTAGTCGACGGGTGGCGCTGGCGCGTCAGTTGCGCCAGTTCTATGCCACTGATGCTGTTGGGCATGATCACATCAGTGAACAGGATGTCGATCTGCGGCGTGCGCTCCAATACTTCCAAAGCCTCGGCGCCGTTGGTGGCGGTGAGGGCCTCATATCCCATGGTGCGGAACAGCTCGGCCGTGATGTCGAGCAGGTCGATCTGGTCGTCGACGATCAGCACGGTCTCCGCGCGCTGCTTGTGGTCGGGGCTCTGCACATTCGTGGTGTCGGCATCGACATCGACAGGGACATAAATCGTGAAGCAGGAACCGAAGCCGACTTCGCTGGAGAGCGTCACCTCGCCGCCCGATTGCGAGATGAAACCATAGACCTGGCTCAGGCCCAGGCCGGTGCCCTGGCCGGAAGCCTTGGTGGTGAAGAATGGCTCGAACACGCGCGCCTGCACCTCGGGCGTCATGCCGCTGCCGTTGTCGGCCACGCTGATCTTGGCATAGACACCGCCAGGCAGCGCGCCTACGGTTTTGTCCCGCAGCGTGACTTTTTCGGTGGCGATGGTGACCTTGCCGCCGTCCGGCATGGCCTGCGTCGCATTGACCACCAGGTTCAGCAAGGCGGTCTCGAAGCGTGTGGCGTCCAACTTCACCATGACCGGCGCCGGGCTCTTGCGGATATCGAACTGGATCGACGAATTGCCCGCGCGCCGCAGCACCGATTCGAAATCGGCGATGAGCGTGTTGACTTCATGTGTCTCCGGCTGCAGTGGTTGTTGCCGCGCGAACGACAGCAGCTGCTGGGTCAGGATCGCGCCGCGCGAGAGCGCCCGGCGGATGCTTTCCATCGAGCGTGAATTTTCAAGCGCAGGAAACTGCACGGTCAGCAACTGGAGTCCGCTCGACGCCACCGCCAGCAGATTGTTAAAGTCATGCGCCACGCCGCCGGTGAGCTGGCCCAGCGCCTCCATCTTCTGCGACTGGAACAGCGCCGCATTGGCGCGCGCCAGAGCCAACGCAGTCTCGCGCCGCTCCGTGACGTCGCGCGTGACCTTGGCGAAGCCGATCAGGTCGCCCAGTTCACCGCGGACCGCGTCGACGATCACGTGCGCCCAGAAGGTCGAGCCGTCCTTGCGCACGCGCAATCCTTCCTGCTCGTAGCGGCCGTGCTCGGCGGCCGTCTTCAGGGCGCGTTCTGGCAGGCCGTCGTTACGGTCGGTCTCGGTATAGAAGTTGGAGAAATGCGTGCCGATGACTTCTTCCGCCGCATAGCCCTTGATGCGCTGGGCGCCGGCGTTCCAGTTGGTGACCTTGCCTTCCGGCGACAGCATGTAGATGGCGTAGTCGGTGACGCCCTGTACCAGCAGGCGGAATTGCTGCTCACTGGCTTGCAGCGTTTGCGCCGCCAGCTTGTGTTCGGTGATGTCGCGCATGATCTTGGCGAAGCCGAGCAGCTCGCCGTTGTCGGCGACGATCGGATCGATGATGCAACTGGCCCAGTACGTCGCGCCGTCCTTGCGCAGGCGCCAGCCCTCGTCTTCGAACTTGCCGTCGCGCAGGGCGGTGTCGAGCGCTTGTTGCGGCAGGCCGGCGGCGCGTTCTTCCAGGGTATAAAAAACCGAGAAATGCGAACCGAGGATGTCTTCGCTGGAGTAGCCGGTGAATTGCTGCGCGCCTTTGTTCCAGCTGGTGACCTTGCCCTGCGGGTCGAGCATGCAGATGGCGTAGTCACGGATGGCCGAAATGATCAGCTGGAAGCGCTGCGCATCGGTGAGCGCCAAGTGGGCGGGTTGACTGCTGGGCATCGGTGTTCCTTGTCTGGCATCCTGGACCTCCTCCGCATGACCGAGCGCAACGGCGCTGCAAGCAGGATCACCAACATCGGCCGACAGAGGGTATGACGCAGTATGCCGGGAGCGGGGCAGTCTTTCAACCTCCACACTGTGTAGGACTCCCGGCAATGAAGGCCGTGTCCTGGAGCAAGTTCAGGCAGTCACCAGCTTGAGACCGATCACGCCCGCCAGGATCAGCGCGATGCACAGCAGGCGCAGCGGCGCCGCCGAATCGCCCAGCAGCGCCATGCCCAGGATGGCCGTGCCGGCCGCGCCGATGCCGGTCCACACTGCGTAACCGGTGCCCACCGGCAGCGTACGCAAGGACAGCGACAGCAGGACGACGCTGGACAGGCCGGTTGCGACCGTTACCAGCGAAGGAATCAGGCGCGTAAAGCCGAGCGAGGCCTTCATGCCAAAGGCGAAGCCGATTTCAAGTACGCCTGCAATGCTCAAGAGTAACCATGCCATGGGAAATATCCGTGGTTGTTGCGCCGGGCCGGAGCGGCCGGGCGCGGTGGAGAACATAACTTAAGCGGCAGCAGCGGCGGCGGCAGGTGCAGGACGGAATGCAACACCGAAACGGTTGAAGGCATTCATCAGGCCGATCGCGTAGGTGAGGTCGGCCAGTTCCTTGTCGTTGAATTCGGCTGTCGCGGCGGCATAGTCGGCGTCGGGTACGCCGGTTTCGGCGACACGGGTCACGCTTTCGGCCCAGGCCAGCGCGGCGCGTTCGCGGGCGCTGAACAGGGCGCCGCCTTCATGCCAGACCGGCACCAGCACCAGCTTGTCGACGGCCAGGCCGGACTTGAGCAGGTCGCGGGTATGCATGTCGATGCAGAAGGCGCAGCCGTTGATCTGCGACACGCGCAGATAGACCAGGTCGATCAGCGCCTTGGGCAGGCTGCCTTTGAGCAGGGAGGAGTAGACGCCGCCGAAGGCTTTGTAAGTTTCAGGCGAAGCGTTGGCGTAGTCGATGCGCTTGTTCATGATGAGTCCTTGTGTGTGTCATTGAAGAGACCCCATGGTGCATCGGCTTGGTCTAGTCGGGAAGATCCATAAATGGACTTGGATTATGGACCATGATTTTGTGCGCCGGCATGCCGCTCCTCGCTTACAGCAGCGCCAGGATGCGCCGTCCGAGTGCCTCGGCGGCAGCTTCTGAAGCGACGTTGGTGAAATTGACCAGCAACCCCGGAACACGTACGGCCTCGCTGGTCCAGTCGGTCAGCGCCTCGGCGTACAAGCCGTCCTCGCGCATGCGCGCTACCAGCTTGCGGTCCGACACGCGGCCGCGCAGCCGCAGGATCAGGTGCATGCCCCCGGGCGGCGATTCGATGCGGATGTTCTTGCCGAGCGCGCGTTCCAGGCCGGTACGGACGGCGTCGCGGCGTTCTGCATAGAGCTTGCGCATGCGCTGGATGTGGCGGGCGAAATGTCCCTCCGCGATAAAGGCGGTGACGATCTCTTGCGTGAGCGCGGGGATACCCGCCGCAAACACTTGGCTGACCCCGGCGAAGCGCTCGACCTGCGACGCCGGCACCACCAGGTAGGCCAGCCGCATGCTTGGAAACAGCACTTTGCTGAAGGTGCCGGCATACAGCACGCGGCCGTCGCGGTCGAGGCTCTTGAGCGCCGGCAGCGGGCGGCTGGCGTAGCGGTATTCGCCATCGTAATCGTCCTCGATGATCCAGGCGCCGTTGCGCGCCGCCCATTCCAGTAGCGCCAGCCGCCGCGGTAGCGATAATGAAACGCACAACGGGCTTTGATGCGCCGGCGTGACCACCGCCGCGCGCGCCTTCGGCGCGGCCGAGATTCCGTGGGCGACCTGCATGCCGTCTTCGTCGACCGGCACCGGCACGGCGCTCATGCCCATGTGCGTGAGCAGTTCGCGCGTGGGCGGGTAGCCGGGATCCTCGACCCAGATGCGGTCGCCGGTGTTGAGCAAAGCGTGACCGATCAATTCCATCGTGTGGCGGTAACCCGCCGTGACGAACACCTGCGCTGGCGAGCAATTGATGCCGCGCGACAGTTGCAGGTAAGAGGCGATCTCGGCACGCAGCGCCGGCAAGCCGTAGACCGACGGATGCGCCATGTCGGCGGCCTGCATGGCGCGCACGCAGCGCGCTCCCAGTCGCGCCCAGATCTTGCGCGGGAAGGCGTCCAGCGCCGGCAGTCCCATCTGGAACGGCAGGATGGAGTCAGGCCGGAAGCTGCTGACCAGCGCTTGCTTCGGCGCGGGCAGTTCAGCGCCCGCCAGGCGGGGTTTGAGATCGGGCGTGACGATGGTGCCGGCCTGGCCGCGCGCCTGGATGTAGCCTTCCGCCGCCAGCAGCGAATAAGCCGCCTCGATGGTGCCGCGCGCCAGTCCCAGCTCCTCGCACAGCGCACGTGCAGAGGGAATGCGGTCGCCCGGCTTGAGCACGCCGGCGGCGATGGCGCTGCGGAAGCGGTCATAAATCTGGCGGTAATACGGCGCAGCCGCCTGCGGATCCAGGGGCGCGAGGGGACTGGCAGGGCGTGTCTTGGCGGAAGGCATGGTCTGGTGGAGGTCGGCCGGATATGAGAAAACGATGATGCCATCATGCTACCGGTCCGGCGCAGGGGCAAGGTGCATCTGGTCCATTATGGATCAATCAGAATGCCGGTTCATGGATCTTGGAGGTGGGGCATGGGGTTTTTACAATGAGCGCCAATACATCACACCTGAAACATCAAACCTCGAATGGATCAATCATGAACATGTTGCACCTCAGCTGCAGCCCGCGCGGCCAAGAATCCGAAAGCTTCCGGCTTGCGCAGAAAATCATTGGCTTCCTGCAAGGCCGCGCGCCCGCGCTGACGGTAGTCCACCGCAACGCCGCCGAGGGAGGCCTGGCGCATGTCGACGGCAACTACGCCGCCGTGCTCGGTGCGGCGCAGGAGCCGCCGGGGTTTTCCGCGGAGGGTTCGATCTCCCGTTCGGAACAGCTGATCCGCGAACTGGAGCAGGCCGACATCGTGCTCATCAGCACGCCGATGCACAACCTGACGGTGCCGTCAGCATTGAAGGCGTGGATCGATCACGTGGTGCGCATCCGCCGCACCTTCGACGTGACGCCGCGGGGCAAGATCGGTACGCTGCGCGACCGGCCGGTGTACATCGCGGTGTCGTCGGGCGGCGTGTACTCCGGCGACCGCGCGCGCCAGCCGGATTTCCTGACGACTTACCTGAAGACCATCCTGGCCTCGATCGGCCTGCACGACCTGCATTTTTTTTCGGTGCAGGGCACCGCATTCGGTCCGGATGCGGTGCTCCAGGCCAGGGCCGAGGCGGAGCTGGCGCTGCGTACTTACTTCGTGTGACCGGGCCTGGATAACTATTTCTTTTTTGGCAAGAGGCAAAAAAAAGCCTCGCGTCCTGCATGTTTCAAATACTATTTGGGCCGGAGAGATCAATAACATTACAATCGACGCGATAATTCGCCACGGCCTGACAAGATTGCAGAAACATGAGCCTTTTGAAGAAGATCAAAGTCGAAGAACTCGAATTGGGGATGTATTTTTGCGGCTTCGAAGCCGCATGGCTGGACCACCCATTCTGGAAAAATCGTTTCCTGCTGAAAGATACCGCCCATTTGCAACAGGCGCGCGCCAGCGGGATTGCGTATTGCTGGATCGACGTCGGGCAGGGCAAGGATGTCGCGGTGGAAGAGCCGGAAGCGGAAGAGGCTGAAGCCGACGTACCTGAATCTGAACCCGTACCCGAACCTGAAGCTGCCCCGGGGCTGCGCGATGAGCTGCCGGTGGTGGTCGGCGCCGATCCTTTCTTCGAAGAACTGGAGCAGGCGCAACGGTTGTGCGAGAACGCCAAGGACACTACCAAGGCCATGTTCGCCGACATCCGCATGGGTCGCGTCATCGACATGGACCGCTGCATGGACCTGGTCGACCAGGTGACGGCCTCGATCCTGCGCAACAGCGCCGCCATGACCAGCATCGTGCGGCTCAAGCTGGCCGATGATTACACCTACATGCATTCGGTGGCGGTCTGCACGCTGATGGTGGCGCTGGGCCGCACCATCGGCATGGACGAAGCCGCTTGCAAGGAAGCCGGCCTGGCGGGCTTGCTGCATGACGTCGGCAAGGCCTTCATCCCGGTGCCTATCCTGCACAAGCCGGGTGGCCTGAGCCCGGCTGAAATCGACATCGTGCGTCGCCACCCGGTGCTCGGCTACAACCACCTGATCAAGAATTCCAATATCCCGCAGTACGCCATCGAGGTGTGCCTGCACCACCACGAAAAAATCAACGGCACCGGCTATCCCGACGGCCTCAGCGGCGCCGGCATTTCGCTGCTGTCGCGCATGGCGGCAATCTGCGACGTCTACGATGCGGTGACTTCCGACCGTCCGTACAAGAAGGGCTGGGATCCGGCCGAGTCGCTGACCGCCATGTCGTCCTGGAGCGGTCATTTCGACAAGACCCTGCTGTCGGCCTTCGTCAAGACGCTGGGCATCTATCCGATCGGCTCGCTGCTGAAAATGGAATCCGGCCGCCTCGGCCTGGTGATCCGCCAGAGCGCGGCCGGGCTGACCAAGCCGGTGGTGAAGGCGTTCCGCTACGACAGCAACGGCGACATCATCGACTCGGAAGTCATCGACCTCTCCGATCCGACAGCGACCGACAGCATCCGCCAGCGCGGCGGCGAAGAATGGCTGAAGTACAACGGCCTCAACAAGCTGTGGATGCAGCCGACGCCGTTGCAGCCGCGATAAGGCCTGGCGCGGTCCCGGTCAGGTGCAGTTCTCCATTTCCAGGATCGCGAAGCCGCGCTCGGCGATCTCTTGCGCCACCAGCGCCGTGGCCGACTCCATGTGGCAATAGTTGCATTTCTCCGCCTTCAGTTCCGTTGCCTGCAATCCTTTCGCCGCCAGGTAGGTGCGGCCGTATTGCAGCACCGTGTCGCGATCCGCGACGGTGGCCGGGACCAGAATGTCGAAATGCATGCGCCGTCCGTCCGGGCGTTGCACATAGGTGTCATAGACTGAAATCTGCATCTTTTTCCTCCTCTCTTTTCCAATGAAGACCGCCGCCCCGACGCGCCGAAAAGCCGGCATCGGAGCGGCACGGCATCAGGCCGCCGGATTCAATGCCACTTTCGGGAAATCCACCGGAATATCGAAAGCGACGTTGACGTAGTTGGTGAAGATGTTCAGCGCGACATGGGCGAGGATCTCGACGATGTGTTCATCGTCGAAGCCTGCGGCGCGCAAGGCCGCCACGTCCTCGTCGGCCAACTGGCCGCGATTGCCGACCACCTTCAATGCAAACGTCAGGGCGGCGGCGGTTTTCGGATCGTCCGACTGGCCGGCTTGCGCGGCCGACATCTGCGCCGCGCTGACGCCGGCGCCTTTGCCCAGCACCGTATGCGCGGCCAGGCAGTATTCGCAGCGATTGCGCTCGGCGATGGCGACGGCGATCTGCTCGCCCAGTCTGGCGCCAAGCACGCCCGAGCCGAGCGCGCCGAACGCGCCCCACATGCTTTTGAGGGCGGCGGGGGAATTGGCGACCGCCTTGAACATGTTGGGCGTGGCACCGAAGGCCTTGTTGATCTGCGTCAGCAGCGACTGGCGATCAGCAGTGGTG